>Ga0209539_1000147_pt1 | contig 43159 bp, 33 predicted proteins | sample BarGraNGADG00312_2_FD_184499 | JGI IMG/M metagenome (GOLD analysis project Ga0209539, IMG submission 184499) | Arctic peat soil microbial communities from Barrow, Alaska - Barrow Graham LP Ref core NGADG0011-312 (SPAdes) (version 2) | ecosystem: Environmental > Terrestrial > Soil > Wetlands >...
AGGGCGATCTTCCATGCAGCAGCGGCGAGTCTGTTCGCCTTCACAATCCCTCCATGCAAAATATTGTCGGTTGCTGGCGGCCCGCCGAAGCTCGCCGGCCTCCCGGCCTTCGCGAGCGCGACCGTGACCGTGCGTGTTCCCTCTGGAATTGGGAATCAACTACCAGGCCGGCGCGGAACCGGCCAGCGCCCTGAGTTAAACCCGGGTCAAATGCTCCAACGCGGCCTAAATATATTGCTTATTAAGGCTTTCAGTCAATCAGTAAGTGCAGTTGGACGGACCCCGGCCCCCGCTGCCGGCCGGCGCGCGTGGCGCCAGCCCGTGGGAGCGCTCAGAAGATGTGAAGAATACCTGAAAGAAGCAGTATAAGCCCGTTGTACAGCGCGTGCCCGGTTATGGGGCCGCCAAGGGTGCGGTTCTTCTCGTAGATGTAGCACAACCCCCAGCCGAGGAGAAACCGCGGAAGGAAACCGATCAGCTCGAAGTGGGCCGCCGCGAAGAGCAGGCCGTTCAGCACCATCGCCGGCTGCTTGCTCATGCGGTTGCGCAGCGCGGGGTACAGATATCCCCGGAAGAAGATCTCTTCGCAGATCGGGGCAAGCACTACGAGAGTGATCGCGAGCAGCGCTATCAGCCCGGCGCTCACGGAGCCCGAGGCGATCCTGTTCACCGAGTTCGAGACCTGGTCGGTGTTCGTCGGCCCGAAGATCTTCTGGACGATGTAGGCGACGAAGATCGCGGCGAAGAAGAGGGGTACGCCTACCCCAAAGCCCATCAGGACGCCCTTTCCCAGACCGTGCAGCCGCAGGCCGAGGGCGGACAGGTTGCTCCCGTGTCTCACCTTCACCGAGTAGAAGGTCCCGGCCAGAAGGAAAGCGTACAGCACGACGCTCGACAGGAATATCAGGATGATCGAGGCGGTCGTCGTTGAGTACAGCCCTTTCAGCACGAGCGCCAGAAAGAACGCCACGATCGATGCCGCGACGAACGCGATGAGGAAGATGATGATGGCTTCGCCAACGCCCCACGGAGCGTTCTCGAAGACAACTTCGTGCGCGGGCCTGTAAACGGCCGGCGGATACGGCGGGTAGTAGCCGGGCGGCGGACCGGGCGCCAGCCCCGAGCGCCATGCAGGCATTCCGGGCGGCGGAGGCTGCCCGAACCCCTGGCCCTGCCGCCTCCATTGCTCGGGCGTTGTTGGTGGCGGCGGCGGCGGCGGATGCTGCTGATCATAACCGTGCTCGTGCTGGACGCCCGCGGGAGCGCCGGTCGAGATGCCCGACTTCTCCAGGCACGACCTGCAATAGCTCCGGTTGCCGTAGATGTAGCGGCAGAAAGCGCACAGCAGCTTGTTGCAGCCGACGCACTTTGCTACGGCGGGAGCGGCGGGGTGGTCAGCACACTCCGGGCGTTCGTCGCCCGGCGGGCACGGTGTTTCCATATGCTAAGGGCTCCCTGTCCATCGCCGGCGCTCAAGCTTGCTCAGTCAAGCAGAAGCTCGGCAATCTGAATTGCGTTGAGGGCGGCGCCTTTTCTCAAGTTGTCGCTCACGACCCAGAGGTTCAGTGCGTTCTCCGCGGAGTAGTCTTTACGTATTCTCCCCACGAATGACGCATCCTGCCCCTCGCAGTCGACCGCGAGCGGGTAGAGGTTCTTCGACGGGTCATCGACCACCTCGACGCCTTGCGCCTGGCCCAGCGCTTCCCGCGCCTCGTCCGGCTCGACTGGCTTCTTGAACTCGCAGTTGACCGACTCGCCGTGCCCGACGTAAACGGGCACGCGCACGGTTGTCGCGGTTATAGGCAACCCCGGCAGCCCCATGATCTTCCTGGTCTCGTCGATCATCTTCTGCTCCTCGCGGCAGTAGCCGTTGTCGAGAAAGATGTCGATGTGCGGCAGGCAGTTGTACGCGATCTGGTGAGGGTAGACTTGCGCGGTCGCGGGCTTGCCTTCTTCTATGTCGCGTATCTGCTGCTTGAGCTCGTCGACGGCGTTCTTCCCGGTGCCCGATACGGACTGAAAAGTGGTGACGACGACGCGCTTGAGCGCCCACTTCCTGTGGAGCGGGTCAAGGACGACGACCATCTGGATCGTCGAGCAGTTGGGGTTCGCGATGATGCCCTTGTGCTTGAAGGCTTCGCCCGGGTTCACCTCGGGCACCACGAGTGGGACCTCGGGCTCCATCCTCCAGGCGTTGGAGTTGTCTATGACGACCGCCCCGGCGTCGACCGCGATCGGCGCAAACGCGGTTGATATCGAACCTCCCGCCGAGAACAGCGCGACGTCGATCCCCTCAAAAGACTTGTCGTCGAGGACCTGCACGGGCAGGGTCTCTCCGCGGAAATCGAACGACCTGCCCCGCGAGCGCTCGGACGCGAGCAGGCGCAGGCTCGCAAGCGGGAACTCCCGCTGCGCCAGTATCCTCATGAACTCCTGTCCTACCATGCCGGTCGCGCCGGCGATGGCGACGCGCGGCTCTTTCATCTCATCCTCCTGTGAACGGTCATGGTGCCGGGGTCTCTTTCCCCCGCCTCAGTCCTGCAGGCCGAAGTGCTTGTGGAGCGTGCGCACTGCCGTCGCCCCGTCCGAGCGTCGGACCACGCAGGATATCTTGATCGGCGACGTCGAGATCATCTCGATGTTCACCTTGTGGTCGGCGAGCGTCTGGAACATGCCCGCCGCGATGCCGGGGTGGGTTCGCATTCCCGCCCCGATGAGGCTTATCTTCGCGATGTCGTCGTCATAGTCGACGCCGGCCGCGCTCACCGCCTCGGCGATCTCGCCGGTCACCTTGCGCACCTTCTCGAGGTCGTCCGAGCTCACGGTGAACGAGATGTCCGTGCGCGCGTGGTCGCTCACGTTCTGGATGATCATGTCCACGTTCACGTTGGCCTCGGCCAGCGCGCCGAACAGGCTGGCGGCGACTCCCGGGCGGTCGGGGACCCCGATCACCGTGACCTTCGCCTCGCTGAAGTCGTGAGTTACCGCGCTGATGATTGCTTTTTCCATGATGTCATCCTCGCTTTTGACCCAGGTCCCTTCGCCGTCGTGAAAGCTCGAGCGAACGTGTAGCGGCACGTTGTAGTTCCTCGCGTATTCGACCGAGCGCGACTGTAGCACGCGCGCGCCGGTGGTGGCCATCTCCATCATCTCCTCGTAGGAGACCTCCTTCTGCTTGCGCGCCTCGGGCACCACCCGCGGGTCGGCGGAAAAGACGCCGTCCACGTCAGTGTATATCTCGCAGTAATCGGCGTGCAGGGCTGCAGCGAGCGCGACCGCGGTCGTGTCGGAGCCGCCCCGGCCCAGAGTCGTGATCTCGCCCTCGGTGGTCACGCCCTGGAAGCCGGCGACGACGACCACGCGGCCTTTGCGCAGCTCCTGGATGACCCTCTCCGCGCCGACGTGCCTGATCTTTGCCCTGGTATGACTAGTGTCGGTCAGCATCTCGACCTGCTGGCCGGTCATGCTTATCGCGTCCTGCCCCAGCTCGTTCAGCGCCATCGCGAGCAGGGCCATCGAGACCTGCTCGCCTGTGGAGAGCAGCATGTCCATCTCGCGCTCCGGCGGGGATTTCGATATGGAGGACGCGAGCCCGACCAGCTCGTCCGTGGTCTTTCCGAGCGCGCTAACGACCACCACCACGTGGTCGATGCGCTTCTTGCTCTCGACCACCCTGCGGGCCACGCTCTTGATTTTCTCTACGTCGCCGACGGACGTTCCGCCGTACTTCTGCACTACCAGGGACATCTTTCACCTGCCATGTAGAACGAACCCCGAAAGGTCCCGGGGTTCGCTTACATAGTATAACGGAATTGCGCCTCGCGAGTTAAGGCGTCACGTCCCGTGTTTCGCGAAAAGGCCTATTTCTTCAGGTAACTGGCGACTCTCTCGGCGGCATTCGCCTGGATGTCGAAGAAGTAGAACGGGTAGTCGAAGGAGTGGCAGACGCCCTTGGGCAGCAGCGCGTTCCCCGGAGACAGCTTGTTCACGTCGGCCGTGCTGCAGATCACGACGCCCCTGGCTTTGTTGACCGTGGCGTCGGCGTAGGCCTTCACGCGCACAGGATTTCCAGCCGCGTCCAGCACCGCGTAGTCGTTCTTGCCGATGAGGATGCCTCCCAGGTTCTGCGTGGCCAGCGCCGGCGTTTCCGACAGGGTCCAGGTGATCGGGTTCATGGCGATTCCGCCGGGCATCGTGACCGGATTGGTAGCGCCTATGACAGGAGCCTCAGTGTTGTAGGAGATGATAACCCCGGTGTCGTTCGCGCCCGTGGCGAATTTCAGGTGGGGGTTCGCGGCGAGGTACTGTGGGGTTATCGAGAACCCTATGACGTATGCCGCGATCATCCGCTTGTAGACCTTCGGGTTTTTCTTCATGTAGTCCGAAAGTATATTTGCCGTGAGGTTCGACCCCTGCGAATGCCCTGCCAGGATGAACGGGCGGCCCTGGTTGTAGTGCTTGATGTAATAGTCGAACGCCCCCATGGCGTCTGACGTCGGGATGCCGGCTTCGAGGGCCAGCTGCTGCGGGATCGGCAGGGTGCTCTTGTACATGGCATCGACTTGCCTGTTGTACGGCGCGTAGATGTTGGCGATAGGCTTGAACGCGGCGGCCGTCCGTGAATAAGCGGCTTTCGCTGCTTGTTTCATCGCCGGGTCGTCGATCGGGCCGATGTTGGGGGAAGACGCGTTGGCCTTCTGATAAGTAGTGTCGCTGAGGTAGAAGACATCGACCTTCTTCGTGGCCGTGGCTGAAGAAGGCAAAGCGAGCCAGTTCGAAGCCTGGGAATAATCGGTACTCTGGCCTGTCGAGGTCGCCGACGAGGAGGACTTGCCGGTGCTCGAGCTGCTCGTGCAGCCGGCGATCAGGCCGACGAGCAGGACGATCAATAGCGGGACGGCGACGATGGAAACCTTCTTCATAGCTGGTCTTTCATTTTCGAAACGCGGGCACTATTTTTTCAGGTAACGATCGATCCTGTTCGCCGCGTTCGCCCTGAGGTCGAAGTAGTAGAACGGGATATCGAAGGTATGGTATATCCCCGCGCCGACCAGGGGGTTCCCCGGAGCGATCACACTCGGGTTCACAGTGCTGCAGATCAGCGTTCCAGTAGAGGTCTTTATCTGTGCGTCGGCGAAATTCAACACCTTCTGGGGATTGCCCTGCGCGTCCATGACGGGGTAACCGTCACTGCCCACGGATATGCTGCCGAGGTTCTGTGCGGCGGTCGCCAGCGTTTCCGACCTCGTCCACGTGATCGGGTTGATGACCATGGCGCCGGGCAGCACCACGGGATCGGGCATCTGAGGGGCAGGGGACGTGGTGTTGTAGGAGACGATGACGCCCGTGTCGTCGGGGCCCTCGGCGAATTTCAGCTCGGGGTTCTGGGAAAGGTACTGTGGCGTAAACGACCACCCGGGGACATACGCGGCGAGCATGCGCTTGTTGACCTTCGGGTTCTTCTTCATGTACTGGGCCATCAGGTTGGCCATGATGTTCGAGCCCTGCGAATGCGACGCCAGGATGAACGGTTTTCCTTTGTTGTAGTGCTTGATGTAATAGTCGAAGGCGGCGACGCAGTCGGAAGTCGGCTGGCCTCCGACGATCGACTGTTGCTGGGCCTGCGGCAAAGACAGAACCTGAATCGCGGCCTGCTGGTACCAGGGCGCGTAGATATTGGCGAGGGGCTCGAAAACGGTGGCGTCTCTCGAGAATGCCGCTTTGGCGCCCGTCTGCATCTGGGGGTTGTTGATAGCACAGACCATCGGGGCGCTCGAGTTGGCTTGCTGGTAGACGGTGGGATAGAGGAAGAAGACGTCAACCTTCTTCGTCGCGGCCGTCGAGGAAGGCAGCGCCAGCCAGTTTGCCTTGCTCGCATAATTGGTGGTCTGGCCGGTCGAAGAGGTCGCCGATGAAGATGACTTTCCCGTGTTTGAGCTGCTCGTGCAGCCCGCGATCAGTCCGATCAGCAAAACAATCACCAGCAGGACGGCGACAACACCGAATTTTTTCACCTTTTGCCCCTTTCAGAAACCTGAACCCTCGGTTCAAGCTTTGAGTGTGAACGACGACGGTTCAGACTTTGGTGCGCTCGGACTCCTTGTAGCGGAGTACGCTCTTATCGAGCGGGCCGAGCTTCTTCGCGATCTCGACGATGCTCTTGACCGCTTCGGCCCACTTCTCGCCTTCGGCGGCGGAGATCCACGCGAGCTGCAGCCGGTCCGGGTCCATGCCGAGGTCGGCGAGGTAGTCCTTGAGCGCGAAGAAGCGCGCCTCGGTCATGAGGTTCGCGCTGATGTAGTGGCAGTCGCCGATATGGCAGCCGGACATCAGAACCGAGTCCGCGTTGTGGCGGAACGCCTCGAGCACATAGAGCGGGTCGATCCGCGCGGAGCACATCAGCCTGATGATGCGGACGTTGGGCGGGTACTGGAAGCGGCTGACCCCGGCAAGGTCGGCGCCCGCGTAAGAGCACCAGTTGCACGTGAACGCGAGCACCTGCGGCTCGAAGTCCGGCCCGGCAACGGATGGCTCCGGGAACGCGGCTTTGATCTGCGCGAGGGTCTGGTCCTCGGTGAAGTGCTGCGTGCTGATCGCGAGCGACGGGCAGCCGGCCGCGCAAGCGCCGCAGCCCTTGCAGAGGGCGGCGTTGATGCTCGACACGAAGCGGCCCTTCTCGTCGGTCACCATCTCGACGGCCCCGAACGGGCACACCCACGCGCAGAAGCCGCATCCGATGCAGCTCTCGGCGTCGACGCTCGAGGTGATGGCCTCGGTCGAGACCGTGTGCTTGCGCATCGGGGTGACCGCGTGCGAAGCGGCGGCATGCGCCTGGGCGATGCTCTCGGCGATGTCCTTCGGGCCCTGGGCCGTGCCGCATACATAGATGCCGTCGGTGGCGAAGTCCACGGGGCGCAGCTTCACGTGCGCCTCGAAGAAGAACTTGTCCTGACCAACCGGCACGCGCAGCATCTTGGCGAGGTCGAGCCCCGACTGGGTCTGCTCGAGCGGTGTGGAGAGGACCACCAGGTCCGCCGGTATCTCCGCCTCGCGCTGCATGAGCTCGAGGTATGTCTTGACCTTGAGGCGGCCGTCGTCGGCCGAGACCTGGGGCCTGCGCTCGGGCGAGTACTTCCTGAAGCGGATGCCCATGGCGCGCGCGTTCTTGTACCACTCTTCCTGGATGACCCCGTAGACCTGGATGTCGTTGTGCAGCACGCTCACGTTGGCTTCGGGGAACTTCTCCTTGAGGGCGATCGCGTTCTTGATGCCGACCATGCAGCAGATGCGGTTGCAGTAGGTGACGCGCTGGCCCCGGCTGCCGACGCACCCGATGATCACGGCGTCCTTGACCTCAGGCAGGCGGTCTTCCTTGAGCATGAGCTCGAGCTGGCCCTCGGTGACTACGTTTGCAAGCTCGCCGTAGCCGTAGAGCCCCTCGGGCTTCATCTCCTCGGCCCCGGTCGCCACCACGATCGTGCCTACCTTGAAAGTCTCGTCGCGGTCGCCGAGCCCGACCGTGATGTCGAAGTTGCCGAAGTAACCGTTGACCGCCTTCAGGGCCGCGCCCGTGTAGAGGTGGATGTTGGAAGCGGCCTTGATCCTTTCGAGATACCTCTCGATGATCTGCGCGGGGTCGGCGTTAGTCGGGGTCAGCCTGTCCAGGCCTCTGAGCATTCCCCCGACCTCAGCCTCTTTTTCGACGATGTAGACGTCGTATCCCTGCGCCGCGATCGACAGCGCCGCCGTCATGCCGGCTATCCCAGCGCCGATTACGCATGACGCGGGATAGATGTCGATCGAGATCTCCTGCAGCGGCTGCAGGAGGGAGGCCCTCATGACGCTCATGCGCACGAGGTCCTTGGCCTTGGCTGTTGCTGCGTCCCACTCGTGCATGTGCACCCAGGAGCACTGGTCGCGTATGTTCGCGAACTCGAAAAGATACTTGTTGAGCCCCGCTTCCTCGCACGCGGCACGGAACAACGGCTCGTGCGTGCGCGGAGTGCAGGACGCTACCACGACCCGGTTCAGGCCGTGCTCCTTGATGGCTTGCTTGATGGCCTGGATGCCATCCTCGGCACATGTGTAAAGGTTCCGCGTGGCAAATACCACGCCAGGCAGTGTGGCCGCGTAGTCCGTGACGTCAGCGACGTCCAGGAACCCTGCGATGTTGCTGCCGCAATGGCAGACGAAAACACCGATGCGGGGCTTCTCGTTGACCACGTCCGCGGTCTCGGGCTTCGCCGCAACGACGGGCGCACCCGGCTTCTGGACCGCGGGCTTCTTGGGAGCTGCCTTCTTAGACGCGCTCTTCTTCGGGGACGACGATCTGGCGGCCGCCTTGCTACCGGCCGCTTTACTGTCAGCCAAGGCCATTCCTTTCTTTGCTGCCGTTACCTCTTCTTCTTGGCTGCCGCCTTCTTCTTTGCCGGAGCCTTCCTTGCGGGCTTCTTCGCAGCCTTCTTCTTCGCGGGCGCCTTCTTCTTTGCCGGAGCCTTCTTCGCTGCGGCCTTCTTCTTTGCCGGAGCCTTCTTCGCTGCGGCCTTCTTCTTCGCGGGCGCCTTTTTCTTCGCTGCGGCCTTCTTCTTTGCCGGAGCCTTCTTCGCTGCGGCCTTCTTCTTCGCGGGCGCCTTCTTCTTCGCTGCGGCCTTCTTCTTTGCCGGAGCCTTCTTCGCTGCGGCCTTCTTCTTCGCGGGCGCCTTTTTCTTCGCTGCTGCCATCTCCTACCTCCTATCTCCCTGGCCCGGCTTATGCCGAGGCCTTGCCGACGAAGTCGGCATCTGCGGGCGCGGTGCCCGCGCTACGAACCTTTCCGAGACCCTGCCTTAGCCGAAGCTTTTCCGGCGTAGTCACCTATAGCCTGCGCGGCCCTGTCGGCCGCCCCTCCGCCCTGGGTCACCGCGTCGGTGACGTCCATGGGCCTGGTGCAGGCGCCGGCGATGTAAATACCCGGCACGTTCGTGTCCATCGGTGCGAGAAGGTCGTCCTGTGCTTTGAAGAAGTCGTACTCGTTCATCTTGACGCCGAGCTTCTCACCGAGCGCGTTAATGCCCGGAGGAGGAACGAAAGCCGTGGAGAGGACAACCATGTCGACCTCCATGCTCTTCACTCCACCACCTTCAGTGTCGTCGTACCACACGTACAGGTTCTTTGTTTCCGGGTCCTCTGTTATCTCTCCGGGACGCGCTCTAACGTAAGTGATGCCGTACTCCGCGGCACCTCTCCTAATATATTCGTCGAAGCCCCTGCCAAATGCTCTTAAGTCAGTATAAAAGATAATGTTCTCTGTATCGTCATGATGCATGTAAGCCAGCATGGAATCTTTTGTCGCGTACATGCAGCAAACGCTGCAACAGTAAGGGTGTCCGCTGCGCACGTCGCGCGCGCCGACGCATTGAATGTATGCGATGCGCTTCGGTCGCTCGCCGTCGGAGCGTCGCTTCAGGTGGCCGCCCGTCGGGCCGCTCGCGTTGATGAGCCTCTCGTACTCCATCGAGTGGATCACGTTCTCGAACCTGCCGTAACCATACTCCGTCACCGGCGTCGGGTCGTACATGTCGAGCCCCGTGGCAACGATAATGGCGCCGGCGTCCAGCGTCACGACCTCGTCCTTCTGCTTGAAGTCGATCGCGCCGCGCTGGCACGCCTCGACGCACTTGCTCTTGCACTTGCCCTTGGCGAGCAGAAGACAACGCTCTTCGTCGATGATGGCAACGCGCGGGACGGCCTGCATGAACGGGATGTAGGCCGCTCCTCGTGTGCCGAAGTTCTGGTTCCATTCGTCGGGGATCCTTCCGGCGAGCACGCAGGCCTGCGTGCAGGCGTCGCAGCCGGTGCACTTCGTCTCGTCCACGTGGCGCGCGTGCTTGAGCACCTTGACCTTGAAATCGCCGGCCTTGCCCGAGAGCCCTTCGACCTCGGCGTTGGTGAGGACGTCGACGTTCGGGTGGTTGAAGCAGGTGATCATTTTCGGCGCGAGTATGCAGATGGAACAGTCGTTGGTCGGGAACACCTTGTCGAGGAGCGCCATGCGCCCGCCGATCGAGGGCAGCTTCTCGACCATGTATACGTGCATGCCTTTGTCAGCGAGGTCGAGCGCGGCCTGTATGCCGCAGACACCGCCACCGATGATCAGTACTGATTCAGACATTAACTCTTGCTCCCGGTTTTTGCCTTTTTGCTTTGCCGCGCCGGAGCCGGGGCCGCGGACCCGTCCGCCACACCGAGCGCTCGCGCGACTATAGATGTAAGGTCCTCGATCGGTATGTCGACCGCGTTCCTGTCGCCGGGCACTCTTCCGGAGAGCGCGCAGCGGAAATGTATCTGGCATTTGGGACATGCAGTGACGAGCAGGTCCGCGCCCGTGGACTTCGCCTCGGCGAGACGGGCCATCTGGATGCTTTTCGCGGTCGAGCCGCACGACACCCATGAGCTCACTCCGCAGCAGATCGCGTCCTGCCTGCTGTGCTCCATCTCGACGAGCTCCACGCCGGGGATGGCGCCCAGGACCTTGCGCGGCGCGTCGTAGACGCCCATGTAGCGGCCCAGCCTGCAGGGGTCCTGGTAAGTGACGCTCGCGCCCACTTCGTTCTTGAACTCGAGCTTGCCCGCCTCGATCCTCTCGGCCAGCAGCTCGGAGATGTGTATCACTTCAACGTCCCAGTCCTTGAGCACGCGCGGGTACTCGCGGGCCAGGGTCTCGTAGCCCTCCGGACACGAGATGACGATTCGCTTCACGCCCGCGGCCTTGATGAGCTGGGCGTTCTTCTTGGCGAGCGCCTCGAACCGCACGGGGTCACCCGCGAACAGGAGGTCGTGGCCGCAGCAGCGCTCCTCGGGCAGGACCACGGGCGTGATCCCCAGAGCGTTCAATATCGCGACCGAGTTCCTCGCGATGTCGAGCGTGCCGGGGCTGATGTGGCCGTGGCTCACATTGAAGTGAGGGAGGCAACCGACGAAGAACATAAAGTCGCTCTTGGCGGTGGCCTTCGTCTTCGTCTTGAGGCCCTCGAGCCAGTCGGTGCGCTTCTGCGGGAGGTTGTCCGCAGCCATCATCCGCATCCACGAGTACATCTGTCCCGACTGGGTCGGGCAGCCGTCGAGGCCGAGCTCGCGCGCCTCGGGTCGCGAGTCGCGGATGAACTCCGAGAAGCGAACGTTGTAGGGGCAGCGCTCCTCGCAAGTGCGGCACGTCAGGCAGTCCCAGAGCTGCTGGCTCGTCTCGAGCTCCGAGTGCTTGTTCTCGAGCGACTGCTCCACCGTGGCGCGTGGCGAGAACTCTGAATCGCGCCTGGAGACCGGGCAGGACGCGGTGCACTTGCCGCACTCGACGCACAGGTACGCGTCGGTCCGGCTCATTATCTCGTCGACGTCGGGCACCTTCACGGCGCCGAGCTTCTTCGCCTTTGCGAGCGGGTTCGGGCCTAGTCTTTTCAGCGTCGCGCTGAAGTCTTTTATCTCGTTGGCGAAGACCTCGCCCTCGTTCGCGTTGACCCACTTGATGCGCAGCCGCTCTGCGCCGAGGCCGAGGAGGTCGAGCAGGTCGCGGGTGCTCTCCACCCGCTCGCGCGCCTTGAGGTTGCCGCTTATGTAGTGGCAGTCGGCCTCGTGGCAGCCGCCGACAAGCACGCCGTCGGCGCCTTCCTCGAGCGCCTTCAGGATGAACGAAGGCTCGACGCGCCCGGAGCACATGACGCGCACCAGGCGGACGTTAGTCGGATACTGGATCCGCGACACGCCCGCATAGTCCGCGCCCGCGTAGGCGCACCAGTTGCAGACGAACGCTACGATCTCGGGCTCTGCCAAAACAATGACTCCTGTAATCGGCTTAACCTGGTGCCTGTCCCCCGGATTAAGTCCTGGTCTTCGCTTTCTTCTTCGATGCCGCCGCGGGCGCCTCGGGCCTCACCGCGTCGATCATCGCCTCTATCTGCTGGTCCGTAAAATTCTTCATCGTTATCGCGTTGCTCCAGCAGGCCACCGCGCACATGCCGCAGCCCACGCAGAGCGCCTCGTTGACCTCGGCGATGAGCCTGCCGTCGTCCGTGTCCGAAAGGGCGACCGCGCTGAACTCGCACGTCTCCTCGCACTCGCCGCAGCCGCGGCAGAAGCGCGGGTCCACCTCGGCCACCGCGCCCTCGCCCATCACGAACTCCTTGGAGAGGATCGTCGCGGCGCGCCCGGCGGCCCCCGCGCCCTGGCTGATCGCCTCGTCGACGAGCTTCGGGTAGTGGCACATGCCGGCTACGAATATCCCCGCCGTCGCGAAGTCCACCGGGCGGAGCTTCACGTGCGCCTCGAGGAAGAAGCCGTACTCGTCGGTCGGGACCTTCATCATCTCGCCGATCTCTCTGCCGGACTCGTGAGCGACCACGGGGGACGAGAGGACGAGCATGTCGGCGGGGATCTCGAGCTCGACCGGCAGGTCGGGCGTCTTGACCAACACCCTGAGGCCGTCGGCGGACTCGGTGACTTCGGGCTTTTCGTCCACGTTATAGCGGATGAACCGGACGCCCGCCTCGCGTGCCGCCCTGTACAGCCTTTCCTCAGCGAGGCCGTAGGCCATCATGTCGCGGTACAGGATGTACACTTCCGTGGCGGGATTCCCCGCTTTGATAGAGAGCGCGTTGTTCAGCGCCGACGTGCAGCACACGCGGCTGCAGTAAGGGCGCTGCGGCTCCCGCGATTCCACGCACTGGATCATGACGACCGACTTCGCGGAAAGCGCGTCCTTGAACCTCGACTCCAGGCCTGTCTGCGTCACCACGCGGTCGCTCTTGCCGTAGAGGTACGAGGTCGGGACGTGCTCCCTGCCGCCGATTGCCACTATGACAGCGCCGGCCTGCAGCGTCCGCTGCTTGCCGCCAACGTCCACTATCGCCTCGAAGTTCCCGATGTATCCCGAGAAGCCCGTGAGCTTCGCCACGGTGAGCACCTCGACGTTCTCGTTCTTTTCGAGCTCGACGATCATGGCCTTGAAGTCGGCCATCATCTCTTTGACGGCCTCCCCCATGCTCTCCGGGACCTCTCTGAGGCCTCCGCCGAGCGACCCGTCCCTCTCGACGAGGTAAGTCTTGTATCCCGCGCGACCCAGCTCGAGCGCCGCGGCCATGCCGGCCGGGCCGCCGCCGATGACCAGCGCCGCCGGCGTTACCTTCACCGGCATCTGGGGGAGCGGCTCGAGCAGCCTTGCCCGTGCGACCGACATGCGCACCAGGTCCTTCGCCTTGGCCGTGGCTTTCTCGGGCTCGCCCGAGTGGACCCACGAGCACTGGTCGCGGATGTTCGCGAGGTCGAAGAGATAGCGGTTCAGCCCGGCCTCGCGAATGGTCTCGCGGAAGAGGGGCTCGTGGGTGCGTGGCGTGCAGGCGGCGACCACGACGCGGTTGAGGCTGTGGCCTTCGATGGCCTCCTTGATCCTGTCGCACGATTCGCCGGAGCATGTATATATGTTGCTCTCGGCGTATGCGACGCCGGGAAGGCCTTTCGCGTAGTCGGTCACCGAGGCGACGTCGACGACTCCGCCGATGTTCTTGCCGCACGAGCAGACGAACACGCCGACGCGCGGCTCGCTCCCGTCCAGCTCGATCTCCGGCGGATACTCTTTCTTCGAGACCTCAGTGTTGCGCGCGCCCGCAAGCAGGGCTCCGGCCCTCGCCGCGGCGCCCGACGCCTGCGCGACGGTCTCGGGGATGTCCTTGGGCCCGCTGGACGATCCGCACGCGAATATGCCGGCTGCGCTGGTGTCGATGGGCGACGTCGGCTTCGCGGTCACGAAGCCGTACTCGTCGGTCGCAACGCCCGCCGCGGTCAACGCCTGCAGCGGCTCGGGGTTCAGCCCGACCGACAGGACGACTAAGTCAAAGAGTTCTTCCCGCCACTCGCCACCTTCGTCGAGATAGCGTATCGCCAGGGTATCCGGGTCCGCTACGCGGACCGCCGGGACCTTGAAGCGCGTGAACTTGATGCCGTACTCGGCCTCGGCCCGGGAGCGGAACTGCTCGAACCCCTTCCCGAAGGTCCTCATGTCTATGTGGAAGATGTGGCAGTCGATGTCGGGGTCGTGCTCCTTGATGACCGTCGCTTCCTTGACCGCGTACGTGCAGCACACGCTCGAGCAGTACGGGTTGAACTTCTCGTCCCGCGAGCCGGCGCACTGTATGAACGCGATCCTCTTCGCGTGCTCGCCGTCGGAAGGCTTCACTACCCGCCCGCCCGATGGGCCGCTAGCGCACATGATCCGCTCGATCTCGATAGAGGAGACGACGTTCGGGTGGTCGGGGTTGTACGAGCGCAGGTCCTCTATCGCGCGCGGCCCGGCGCCCGACGCGAGGATGACGGCCCCGACGGCCAGCGTCGCCTTCTCTTCTTTCATGTCGAAGTCGATGGCCTTCGCCTGGCACGCCTCCATGCAAGGGCTCTTGCACTTCCCCTTGGTGAGCCGCAGGCACTGGCCCGGATCGACCAGCGCGACACGAGGGACGGCCTGTGCGAAGGGCACGTAGCACGCGCTCCGCTTGGACAGGCCGGCGTTGAACTCGTCGTCGATCCTGCCGGCGAGCACGCACGCCTCGCTGCAGGCGCCGCAACCGGTGCAGAGCTCGGCGTTTATGAAGCGGGACTTCTGCGTGTATGTGACCTTGAAGTCGCCGGGCTTTCCCTCGATCTTATCGACGTCGGCGTACGAGATGATATCTATGTTGGGGTGCTGACCCGCCTCGACCAGCTTGGGCGAGAGGATGCACATCGAGCAGTCGTTCGTCGGGAACGTCTTGTCGAGCATCGCCATGACGCCGCCGATCGCGGGCCCGCTCTCGAGCAGGTACGCCCGGTACCCCGACTCGGCGAGGTCCAGCGCGGCCTGTATTCCTCCGATTCCGCCCCCTACTACGAGGACGGAGCCTCTGTCAGCCATTTCTCTCCTCTATGCGTCGCACTCGGCGCGCTCCACGAGCTCAGCGTAGTGCTCGTCGACGCGCTCCTGTACTTTTTCGATCTCTTCGGGCTTCAGGTGACGGAACCGGCCCTGCGGCTTCATGTACTCGGCCACGGACTTGCGGTTCTCGATCACCATGTTCATCTTCAGCTTCCCGTTCTCCACCTCGTAGAGCGGGAACACGCCCGACTCGACGGCCAGCCGGCCCATCTCGACGGCCATGTCTATGTCGTGCCTCCAACCGGTCGGGCACGGCGACAGGACGTGGAGGTAAGTCGGCCCCTCGATGTCGAGGGCTTTGCGCGTCTTGTTCATGAGGTCGAGCGGATACGACGGGCATGCGGTCGCCAGGTACGGGATGTCGTGGGCCGCCACTATCTTCGGGAGGTTCTTCTTCTGCGTCGTCTGGCCGATCGAATCCTTGCCTTTGGGGCTCGTCGTGGTGCTGGCGCCGTACGGCGTCGCGGACGAGCGCTGGATGCCTGTGTTCATGTACGCTTCGTTGTCCGTGCACACGTAGGTGAAGTTGTGCCCGCGCTCGAGCGCCCCGGACAGCGCCTGGAGGCCGATGTCCGCGGTCCCGCCGTCGCCGGCGATCGCTATGACGTTGATCTTGCCGTCGTGCGGGTAGCGGCCCTTCTTCTTGAGGATCTTGATGCCGGCCTCGACGCCCGAGGCGACAGCCGCGGCGTTCTCGAACGCGACGTGTATCCAGGGGATGCGCCAGGCCGTCTCGGGATAAGGGCTGGTGATGATCTCCATGCAGCCCGTCGCGCTGCACACTATGGTGTTGGGGCCGGCGACCTTGAACACCTGGCGCAGGGCCAGCGCCTCGCCGCAGCCCTGGCAGCCGCGGTGGCCTTCAGCGACCAGCTCGCGGGGCGGCAGCAGCCGTGGTATGAACTCGGCGCTCTTGTTCTCGGCCATCTACTCTCTCACTCCGATCATCTTGTACTCGTCTGTATAACCGGTCTCGAGCACCTCTTCGGTCTCGCGGACCATGGTGTAGAAATCTTCGATCGTGATGTCGCGCCCGCCCAGCCCGGCGATGAAGCTCAGGACTACCGGCTTCTCGGCGAGCGGATACAGGCAGGAGCGAAGCTCGGAGGCGATCGGCCCGCCGGGGCCGCCCACCGAGAGCGCCCTGTCCACGACGGCGACGCCCTTCGCGCCCTTTACCGCAGCGCGCATGTCCTCGAACGGGTAAGGCCTCCACAGCCTCGGCCGCACGATGCCGACCTTCTTGCCTTCGTCGCGCATGCGGTCGACCGCGATGCGGGCCGTACCCGCCACCGCGCCCGCGATGTTGATGATGATGTCGGCGTCCTCGGCACGGTACGACTCGACCGGCTTGTATGCGCGGCCGAACTTCTTCTCGAACTCGGCGAACACCTCGAGCACCACGTCGTACGCTCCTATGACGGCCATGTCCTGCTGCTTCTTGATCTCGGTGTAGATCTCGGGGAAGCCGACAGGACCGATCGTCACCGGGTGAGCCGGGTCGAGTATCGTCTGGGGCTCGTACGCCGGGAGGAACGCGTCCACGTCCTCCTGGCTCTCGAGCTCGAACGGCTCGACCACGTGTGAGAGAGTAAAGCCGTCGATGTTGACGATCGTCGGGGTCAGCACGCGCTTGTCCTCGGCGATCTTGAACGAACAGAGCGTCAGGTCGAAAGCCTCCTGGCCCGTCTCGGCGAACAGCTGGATCCAGCCGCAGTCGCGCTCGGCCATGACGTCGCTCTGGTCGCCCCAGATGGAAAGCGGGGCGGAGAGCGCCCGGTTGGCGATGGTCATGCATATCGGCAGCCGCAGCCCGGCGGCGATGAACAGCATCTCGTGCATCAGCGCGAGGCCCTGGCTGGAAGTGGCGGTATACGTGCGCGCACCGACAGCCGCGGTCCCGCAGCAGGCGCTCATCGCGGAGTGCTCGGACTCGACCATGATGAACTCGGCGTCGAGGTCGTCGTCCGCGACCATCTGCGCGAGCTCTTCGACGATGTGGGTCTGCGGGGTGATCGGGTATGCAGCGATGGCGTCAGCCCTCGCGAGCTTCACCGCTTCGCTGACGGCGAGGGAAACCTCAAGCCCTATGCGCTCGCCCATCTACTCGCCCTCCTCGACCATCACGATGGCGTTCTTGCCGCACTCGCGGACGCAGATGCCGCAGCCCTTGCAGTGGTAGAGGTCGACCTCGTAGTAGCCCTCTTCGTTCATGAAGAGCGCTGCGTCGGGGCAGAATATCCAGCATATGCCGCACTTGTCGCACAGCTCCTGCTTGCGCACGGGCCTCTCGGAGCGCCAGTCACCGGTGTTCTGCCCGGTTGCGCTTCCCGGCTCGTGGATGGTCGCCGCCACCGGGTATTCTTTCCAAGTCGGCTGATCCGCCACTACTACTCCTTATATCTTCGTTTCCTCATAAGCCCGCCTGAGCGCCTTGATGTTCTTCTCGGCGATGGCGGGGAACCTGTGCTCTATCTGTTTCTCGACCGACGCGAGCTCGACCAGCCCCGTGGCCTTCACCAGCGCGCCCATCATGGTCGTGTTGGTGATCGGGCGCCCTATCTCTTCCATGGCGATCTTGTTCGCGTTGACTATATATATGGTGTGCTTGAGGTCGTGCTTCTTGATGAGGTCGTCGGCGCTCTTCGACGTGTTGGCGACGATGATGCCGTCGTCCTTCAGCCCGGATGCCACGTCGACCGCGCCCATCACCGTCGGGTCCAGGACCACGACGACGTCCGGCTCGGTGATGCCGGTGCGCAGCCAGATGTATTCGTCCGCGACCCTGGTGAAGGCCATCACGGGCGCCCCGCGCCTCTCCGGCCCGAAGGACGGGAAAGCCTGCGCGGCTTTTCCTTCCTCTATGGCCGCGAGGGCCAGCATCTCCGCGGAGGCGACAGCTCCCTGTCCTCCCCGGCCGTGCCATCTGATCTCAGTCATATTCGCCAATGTGCGTCCCCGTTATGCCTTTATCTTCGCGAGCGCGGGCTTGACGTCGATGCGGTGCCGGTCGAGCCCGAGCTCGGAGGGGTCCTCGCCTTGCGCGATCGCGAGGAGCTGCAGGTAATGGAAGGCAGGGAGCTTGTGCTCCTTGCCGAGCTTGCGCTTTATCTCGACCTGCCCGAGGTCGAACTGTTCGAAGCAAGCTGGGCATACAGTCACCAGGCAGTTCGCGCCCGCCTTCTTCATCGCGGCAAGCTTGTCGCTCGCGATGGCGAGCGTCGCCTCCGGATCGTGGGTCGCGCGGCCGCAGCAGTCCGTGTATCCCTCGTATCGGACCACCTCGGCGCCGAGCGCTTCGACGAGCTCCTCGAGCTTCGAAGGGTCGAAGGGGTCGTCGAAGCCCATGACTTCGGCCGGGCGCAGGAGGTGGCAGCCGTGGTGCACGGCGACCTTCAGGCCGGCGAGAGGTTTCTTTACTGACGAAGCGACCGCGTCAGCGCCCATGTCCGAGAGGACCGACGCGACGTGCCTCGCCTTGTTCCTGCCTTTATAAGAGAGCTTGAGCGACGAGAGCTTTTTCTCGGCTGCAGCCTTCTCCTCGCCGCCGTTCGACGCTATGTGCGCGGCCTCCGTCAGGGTGGCGTAGCATCCGTTGCAAAGGACCAGCATGTCCCGGCCGGACTTCTCGCCGACGGCGAGGTTGCGCATCGCCACGGCGAGCCAGCTTTCCAGGTTCGCGCCTTTGACGTTCCACGGCTCGGGGCAGCAGGAGAAGCCCTCGACGTCGGCCAGCTTGATCCCGACTTTCGGAAGCGCCTTGCGCGCGGCGGCTTCGATCTGCGGGTGGCGCAATGGGATCATGCACCCGAGAAAGAGCGTGTATTCGGTGGCGTCGGCTTTGGCCAAGAGTTACTCCAGTAGCTTCTTGATGTCTGCGGCCGGGGCGACGGGAGCCCTGGGCAAGCCCAGCTTCGCGCGCCTGTCCTCGATAGCGTCGGACACGACGATGATCGTGCCGTTCTCTTTGACCGTGTCCCTGACGGCGACGATGTCATCGGGCGCGTTGCCCTTCTCGAACGCGATATTCTTCAGCGCCGTCACGACCTCGATCGGGTGAGTGCCCTGGGGGCAGCGCTCGTAGCACTTGTAGCACGTCGTGCACTGCCAGATCGTCGAGTCCCTCCCGGTGAGGTAGTCGGCGACGCCGAGAAGAGAAGCGAGCACTATCTCGCGAGGGTTGAAGCCGGCGCAGTGCTGCGCTGCAGGGCACTCCGCGACGCACGCGCTGCACTGGTAGCAGTAACCGAGGTTTCCAGCTCCCTCAACCTTGCTGAGGGTGTCGGCAAAATCGGGGCTCACCTTTGGCAACAGATTACCTTTTGATAGTCAGGAAATTTTGGGTCGTCGGCAAAACAGTGACGCGATTAGATTAAACCAGTTTTGCTTCTGCAAACCTCGCGCATCGTTTTGCCCGTGCCCAAAAACGTACACAATCAGATTCTAATTGGAACTCGGCGCCCGGGCATTGATAAACGTCATCTCGGACGGCGGCGTTCAGCGTCCCGGGCGCCCTTCCTCCGCGGTGGATGCTAGGGGGTCTCGCACTCTTTGAGGGTCTTGATCATCGTCTCGAGCATCTTCTTGCGACGCTGCACCTCTTCGATCTTCAGCTCGATCGAGTCGAGGGACGGGTCGAAGACACAAGCACCGAAATCGCAGTTGATACCCATCGTCTCTTCCATCTGCCCGCCCAACGTCTTGATCTGATCTTCAAGCTCGTCGACCTGCTTCTGCAGATATTCCTCGCGCTCTTTTTCGTCGGCCATGCGTTTAACCTCCTCGCGCAACTTACTCCTGGAACATCGTAAGGATAACAAACACCGAGCAACAGTTTCCACTTTTACATGAGCAGAGCAAACCCTTCATTCAAACGTTGGATGAAAAGTGAAGATGCATAAAGGGGTCTGACCCCATTATGCATCTTCAGACGAGGCCGAACTTCTCGATGTTCGCGTCGGCGATCTGCTGGAGCTCGCGGACGTGCTCCTCGCCGTGCGGGTACTTGAAGAGGTGAGCGAACCTTTTCTGCGGGCGCAGGTATTCCTCGACGCCGACGCGGTCCGCCTCCTTGATCTTTCTCACGCGGACGACGCTTCCGTGCTCCATCTCGAAGAGCGGGTAGAGCCCGCTGTTCACCGCGAGCCTCGCGATCTTCACGCTCATGTTGCTCTCTATTCCCCAGCCGGGGATGCAGGCGCAGTGTATCTGAAGGTACTTGGGCCCTTCGAACGTGAAGGCTTTCTTTATCTTCCTGTCGATGTCGATCGGGTAAGCCATCGAGCTCGTCGCGACGTAAGGCGCACCGTGGGCGGCGACTATCGCCGGCAGGTCTTTCTTGCGGGTGGCGTTTCCCCAGGAGAGCTTGCCCGTCGGGCTCGTCGTCGTGAGCGCGTCAATCGGGGTGAGCCCCGAGCGCTGGAAGCCGGTGTTGGAGTAGACCTCTGTGTCGTAGCAGATGTAGAGGATGTCGTGGCCGCGCTCGAGCATGCCCGACAGCGCGCCGATCCCGATGTCCGCGGTGGCGCCGTCGCCGGCCTGCGCGACGACCTTCGCCTCATCGGCGCGGCCGAGCGCCTTCAGCGCGACCTCGATGCCGGAGGCGACGCTGGCCGAGTTCTCGAAAAGCGAATGGATCCACGGGACCTGCCACGACGAGCGCGGATAGCGCGTCGTGAAGACCTCGAGGCATCCGGTCGCGCTCGTTATTATCACGTCGCGGCCCAGGGCCTCGGCGACCGTGCGGGCGGCAAGCGCCTCGCCGCAACCCGCTCACGCCGTGTGGCCGTAGGCAAGCAACCTCGATTCGACCTGCTCGACTGACATTCGCGCCTCCTTGTGTGCGCCACCGGGGTCTGACCCCAGTGGCGCAACCTCTTCCTATTCCGTTTCGTGGGCCGACCAGAGCACCTCGTGGTCGACGCCGGGTATCTCCACCCTGCAGGTGTCGTCCTTCAACAGCCCGAGGGCTATCTCGCGTATGTGTTTCTTCCTGACGTCGCGGCCGCCCAGACCGACGACGAAGCTCGAGATGTTGGGGGTGACAGAAGCGCCGCAGAAAGCGGAGCGTATCTCCGAGCAGAGTATTCCCTCCAGGCCCAGCGAGATGTCTTTCTCGATAACGCCGACCGCCCGCGCGCTCGAGAGCGCGTCGTGGAGCAGCGACCTCGGGAAAGGCCGCACCGTCCTGACTTTTACGATGCCGACAGGGAAGCCCTCGTCGCGCAGCTCGTCGACGGTGTCTTTCATCGTCCCCAGCAGCGAGCCCATCGACACCAGCAGCACCTCGGCGTCCTTCGCCCTGTAGACGTCGAGCATGCCTCCCTGCCGGCGCTCGAACTCGGACTCGAACCGCGCGGCCTCCGTCTCGATAGTCTCGGCGGCCGACTCCATCGCCTGGTGGAGCAGGATCCTTATCTCCTGGTAGGCGTCCGGCCCCGCCATCGAGCCCAGCGTGATCGGGTCTTTCGGGGTCAGGTAGAACTTCGGCTCGAAGGGCGGCAGCCACGCGTCGACCTGTGCAGCATCGAACATGTCGACGGGCTCGGTCGCGTGGGTGAGGATGAAGCCGTCCATGCAGACCATCACGGGGATGTTCAGCTTCTCGGCGATGGAGAAAGCCTGCACGTGCATGTCGCACGCCTCCTGGACGTCCTCCGCGTACATCTGGATCCAGCCGCAGTCGCGCAGCGACATGGAGTCCTGCTGGTCGTTCCAGATGTTGATGGGGGCCGAGACCGCCCTGTTCGCCACTGTCATCACGACCGGCAGCCGCATGCCCGCGATGTTGAACATCACCTCGGTCATCAGCAGCAGGCCCTGGCTTGAGGTCGCGGTGTAAGACCGCGCGCCTGTGGCCGACGCCCCGAGAACCACGGACGCCGCGGTGAACTCGCTGTCCGCGAGGACGTATCCGGCGTCGAGCCTTCCGTCGGTGATGATGCGCGCCAGGTCCTCCACGATGTGGGTCTGCGGGGTGATCGGGTAAGCGCACACGACCTTCGGGCGGCAAAGGGCGACCGCTTCCGCGACCGCGAGCGAGCCCTCCATTATCCGCATCATGACGGGCCTCCTTTGTGCCCGCCCGTGGGCGGCTCCTTCTCCCCCTGGCCCGCGGCCTTGTCGATGCCGCTCGTGTACTCCTCGCTTGCGTGCAGGCCGACGGGCCGCTCCTCTTCCTCGACCTCCATCACTATGTCCTCGACGGGGCACATCTCCGCGCAGATGCCGCAGCCCTTGCAGGCGTCGAGATCGACGTCGTACTTTCTCTTCTCTATGCGGTAGACAGCCCCGTCGGGGCAGCACAACTCGCACGCCCGGTCGCCGATGCAGTTCTCCTGGAGGAACCTCGGGCGGTAGATGCGCCAGCCCGACATCTTCTGGTCCCTGGTCGTCCCCGGCTGGACGACGACCCCGAAACGGTTCTTCATGCCTTCACGTCCTTCACCTGTTCGAAAGCCTTGTGCATCGCGACTATCTCTTTCTCGCCCAGCTCCCCCGGGTAGCGATCGCGGATGCTCTTCTCGAGGGCTTCGAGGTGGATCTCACCGGAGGCCGCGGCGAACGCCCCGACCATGATCGTGTTGATGATCGGCTTTCCCACGATGTCCAGTGCGAGGTCCGTCGCGGGCACCGTCACGACCTTGAACGTCTCGGGGATGTTGAACTCGGATCCCGGCTTGGAGGTGTTGATGACCACGAGCCCGCCATCCTTGAGCCCCTCGAGCAGGTCGTTGCCGGCAAACAGGCTCGCGTCCTGGATGATGACGTAGTCCGGCTCGTAGATCTGGCTCCGCAGCCGGATGGGTTTGTCGCTGATGCGGACGTATGCGGTCACGGGGGCGCCGTGGCGCTCGGAGCCGAACATCGGGAAAGCCTGCGCCATCAGGCCGTCGGCGAAAGCGGCCTCGGCGAGGAACTCACTAGCTGTGACGTTTCCCTGACCGCCGCGCCCGTGGATGCGTATCTCTTTTAACAGGTGGACCACCTCGTTTGCCGGATGCCAGCTCTGCTTTATTCTATATCGGCGGGGCGTCTCCCGCGTCGCGGGGCCGGATTTCGGCCTGGTCTTCCAACCACACCGAACGGCTAGCTTCAAGGCGGGCGCTTGAAGTCCTGCGTTTGCGCGGAGGGAGACGCGCTCAGGCGATCAATAAGGTGACCAGTCAGGGCTGGTGGTCGTGGGCGTTGGAGAGCCCGGCGTGTTGTTGCCCTCGACGAAGAACGTCTCGTAGGAGGGGCTGTTGTCGAGGTAGACCTTGTACTCGCCCGGCATGCTGCCCCCGAGGTTAAAAGTACAGGTCATCTTGTAGGGGCTCACGGCCGAGGCCACGCCCGTTATCGTCGGCGCTCCCGACATCACCAGGCTGACCATCGTCGAACTGGTGAAGCCCGAGCCCGAGACCTCGACTTTGACGCTGCCGGTGTTCGGAGCGGACGATGGCGAGATCGAGGACAGGTACTTCCGGCTGGACGGAGTGGTCGGGGTAGAGTAAGAAGGTGTCGAGGACCTGTATGGCGTGACGGGGCTCGCGGAAGCGGGCTTGGCCATGATGCCCCCAGCGCCGAACACGTCCTCGTTGAACCGAGAGAAAGTCACTGTGGCTTCGCCGCCGGCAAGCCCGCCGGAAAAGTCCATCTCGAGTATCCTCGAGTTGTCCTCGCTGGTGTAGATGTCTCCGTTCATGCTCCCGCTCTGGCTCAGCGAATCGGAATACTGGTTCACGACGCCGAAGGGCGTCATGGTGCTGTAAGTGACGTCGTAGTGGATCGCAGGTACGCCGTCATGAGTATCCTTGCTCGAGCCTGTTACGGTGACGACCGCGAGGGCGTCGTTGTCCAGGAAGTCGAAGTCGACGCCGGGGGGCTCTCATTCCATTTCTCGCTGACCTTGTTGTACTTGTATGCCTTGCCCTCGGTCATGACGATAGTTGTGTCTGTCTTGAACCCCTTGCCTTTTTCGTAGAGCAGGGTTTCGCTGCCATCCACGCCGGAGATGTTGGCCTGCCAGCCTGTCATTTGCTTCATCGACATGAACGCGGCGCTCAAGTTTGATGTGGTCGGCTTTGCGATCGCGCCCTTGACGAGGCCGCCGATGCCGACGATAAAGAGCAGCGCCGCCAGCCCGATGCCCACGTAGGAGAGCAGCTGGTTGAAGGAAAGGTTCCCGAACGTGCGGTTGAGCGCGACGTTCTGCCCGACCCAGCCCGCCAGCATCCCGATGGGCACCAGCACCAGAAGGCCCAGGCCCAGGTACCACCACTTCAACTGGAACCCGCCGCCGTTCACAGTGCGCATCAGCTTGAACACCCAGTTTGCGAGCAGGAGGAACGAGATCCCCTGGAACACGACCAGGTGCCCCGCGCACACCCCGCCCATGATCGTGCCCAGGCGCGCACCGCGGAATCCCACGAGATATGAGAGCGCGAACACGACTCCCACCACGATAAGGCTTCCGATGATGATGCCGACCAGGCTGAGGTGGTTGGCGGCGGCGACCTCGGTCCCCGACGAGGACGGGCTCGGCATGCTGGCGATTATGAAGAACCTGATGAAGAAGTTCGTTGCGAGCAGGAAGAAGACGGCCCCTGCGCCTGCGACCGCGACCGCAAAGCCGTAAAGCGAGTACCACGTGTGATCCTCCGGGTAGAGGTCGCGGACCTGGTCGATGGGGGCCTTGGGCCTGTCGCGTATTTCCTTGAGCTCTTTTATCTTCGAGTCGGTCGCCCACTCCATGTGCCAGTAGGCGTCGCTCTGCAGAGCCTGCGGGGGAATGGCGCCGCGCGGCACCTGGTTCGCCGCGGGAGGTACGGAGCCCGGATCGACCTTTCCTGCTCCGAGGTCATAGGCCGGGCCCGGGGGCTGCCCGGCGACGAAACCTTGCCCGTAGCCGGGTTGCGGTGGTTGTCCATACTCTGGCGGTGCAGGCGGTTCGCCCGCCGATGGCGCAAAAGGCGCCTGCATGCCCGCGCCAGGCGCATTGAAGACGTTCAGGCAAAGATCGCAGAACGTGCTGCTATCGGAGTTTTCCGCGCCGCAATATGGACAGATCATGAATCTCTCCGTCCGCCACGCCTCGACCCAGAGGGCCCTTCCATCCGTGCTTGATCCGGCTGCCGCAAGCCGCCGACTTCGCAGGTATTCTACCAAAAAACAGGCCGGTGGTTATTCCTTTGACGACGCCGGGTCGACGTTTAGGGTCCGATGGTGAACTGCATGATCGAGCCGCCGCCGGGACGCTCGTCGACCTCGATCGTCCCGTCGTGCGCGGCCACTATCTCGCGGGCAAGGTAAAGGCCCAGGCCGAGCCCGACGCTCGAGTGGTGGTGCACGTCCTCCACCTGGTAAAAGCGGTCGAAGACCTTGTCCCGCGCTTCGGCCGGAACGCCGATGCCCCGGTCCATCACGGCCACGGTCGTGACCCCGCCTTTCTTCTTCACGTCGATCTCCACCGGCGTCGAGTCCTCCGAGAACTTGAGCGCGTTGTCGAGAAGGATGTCGATCAGGCGCTTGAACTTCAGCGGGTCGACGGACGCTCTTCCGGCCCCGCGCCCCACGTTGACCGAGACCCTGCCGTCGAGGCCCAGGCCCCTCAGGTCCGAGACGGACGACCCTATCAATGGCTCGAGGTCGCTTTCTTCCCTGTTGAACGTGAACCGCCCCTGCTCGACCAGCGAAGCCTCCATCAGCTCTTCGACCTGGCCCTCCAGGCGGTCCACCGAGATGTCCAGCGCGTCGAGGATCTCGGGAAGCATCTCCGGCTCCATCTTCTCCAGGTAACCCTGCAGCATGGTGGTGTAACCTTTGACGACCGCGATAGGGTGCCGCAGCTCGTGCGAGGCGATGGTGAGAAAGTCCGCGAGCCGCTCGGCCCGCTCCTGGAGCTCGGCCTGGGCCTGCATCCGCTCGGCTATCTCTTCCCTGAGGTGGACGTTGGCGGTGGCGAGCTCGACGGTGCGCTCCTGGACGAGCTGCTCGAGCCGCTGCCTGTACTTCTCGAGCTCCGTCTCGGCGCGCTTCCTCCTGGTCACGTCGCGAGAGTTGATGACGATACCCGCAACGAGCGGGTCGGCCAGGAGGTTCCTACCGACTGCCTCCAGGTACCGCCACGGGCCTTCCTTGTGCTTGAACCGGTAATCGAGCACGAGCATCGACCCCGGCGTCTCGATCGCACTCGCGATCGCGCGCACGACCCTTCCCAGGTCCTCCGGGTGTATGAGGTCGAACACCTTCCTTCCAACGAGCTCGGCCGGCTTGTACCCGAGGTAGCGCTCGATCGACGGGCTCTCGTAGCCGATCGTCCCGTCCGCGCCCATCACGGTCACGATGTCTGACGACTTCTCGGTGAGCGAGCGAAAGTGCGCCTCGCGGCGCTCGAGCTCGGCCTGCGCCCGCTTGAGGCCTATCTCGGCCAGGGCCTTGTCGATCGACTCGGTCAGCCTGGCGGCGATGCTGCTGTCCTTCATGACGTAGCCCGAGGCCTGCGACCTGAACGACCTCACGGCCGTGTCCTCGTCGCCGTGGCCGGTCACCATGACCACCCGCGGCAGGTCTCCTCTGGCGGTTATCTCCTCGAGGAGGTCCAGCCCGCGGCCGTCGGGGAGCATGAAGTCAAGCGTAACGATATCGAAGGCTTCCTCGACGAGTTTTGTCCGCGCGGTGGTGAGGTCCGGAGCCAGCGCCACGTCGATGGGGAACCTGTTCTCGAGGATGCGCTTGATCTGGCTCGCCATCTCGGGCGTGTCTTCTACGACGAGCACCCGGTACGTGTCTTCATGGGTCATAGGAATGCCTGCCACAAGTTGAACCGATCGCCGCCACACAATTATTCTTTCGACCTCGTCGGGCGGATTACTTCACAGAAGCATATTACCTGATGGTGAACCTGAACGCCGACCCGCCGCCGTCCCTGGCCTCTACCCAGACCCGGCCTCCGTGCGCGTCCACGATCTGGCTCGCGATGTAGAGGCCCAGGCCCATGCCCGGCTTGGAGTGGTGAAGGGCGTCCTCGACCTGGTAGAAACGGTCGAACACCTTCTGCCGGGACTCCTCAGGGATGCCGTTCCCACGGTCCAGGACCCCGACCTTCACTTCCTGGCCATCCCGATCGATCTCTATCTCCACGGATGAGCTCTCGGGGGAGAACTTGACCGCGTTGTCCAGCAGGATGTGCAGCAGCTGAACGAACTTCTCGGAGTCCACCTCGATCGGGCTGGTGCCGGCGGCCACGCGCGTGAGGAACTGGTTCTTGACCCCCATGGCGCGCGTGTCGTCGAGAGCCATCTTGAGCAGGATCTCCGGGTCCACGGGCTCGCGGTGGATGAAGAGCCTGCCCTGCTCTACGCGCGAGACGTCGAGGAGCTGCTCCACGTACTTCGTCAGCCGGTCGGTCGACAGGTTGATGTCCGCGAGTATCTCCTTGATGAGCTCCGACGGCATGCGGTCCATGTACTCGGTGAGCGTGTTTGCGTAACCCTTGACTATGCTTATCGGGTGCCGGAGCTCGTGGGACGCGACGACGAGGAAGTCGCGCAGGCGCTCCGCTCTTTCCTTGAGATCTTCCTCGTATGCCTTCTCACGCGTGACGTCGATGAGCGAGACCGCGTTCGTCCCCGCGCCCGTGCCCGGGAGCCGGCCCATGTTGGCGAGCATCATCAGCGTGTGGCCGTCGCCGGCCTTGAACGAGCACTCGAAGTGCAGTGGGTCGGTCGCGCTTTTCCCTCGTGCGCAGCCGAGCTGCGCGCAGTATCCGAGGAACTCCTTGCCCTGATCTACTCCCAGGAACTCCGTGAACTTCACATTGCCGATGACCTCGCCCGGCCCGCGCCCCGAGATCCGCTCGAACTCGTCGTTCAGGAAAGTAATTGTCGCGTCTTTGTCCACTATGCACATGGCGGTGCCGGTGGACTCGAACACCGTCCTGTAGCGCTCCTCCGATTCCTTCAGTGCCGCCTCGGCCACCCGGGACTCGGTGATGTCGGTTGCGGTGATTATCGCGTACTCGACGCGGCCGTCGTCGCCCGTCAGGGTCGCGGTTGACGCTGCTATGTTTCGCAGGTCGTCGGACTTGGTCTGCCAGACGGTCTCCCATGGCTGCACAGGCTCCCCAGCAGCAATATCCTTGAACCTGGCTTTCGCCTCCTTTGCCTGCCGCGGCGGCAGCAACATGTCCCACGGCCGCCTGCCGGCTACCTCCGCGAAGCTGAAGCCCGAGACCTCCTCGGCTGTGCGATTGAAGAGGACGAGCCGCCCCTCCGGCTCCATGACGAGCACGAGCGCGCCGGCGGTGTCCAGCACCTTGGAGATGAAGTCGCGGTCCTTTCTCTGGGCGAGCTCGACCTGCCTGCGCTCGGTGATGTCCTGGCCGAAGACGAAGATGCGGCTGACCTTGCCGTTCTCATCGAAAAGAGGGAACAGAGTGGTCGAGAAGAACATCCCGTCCCGTTCGTCCTCGAACTGCACGACCTCTCCAGTGCGGGCGACTTTCTTGACCTGCTGCTCCCTTACCCGCGCGACGTCTGCAGGCATGAAGTCAGAGATCCTCTTTCCCAGAAGTTCCTCGGCGGACTTGTGGTGTTGCGCCGCCTCGGTCTCGTTTATGGCCAGAAGGATGCAGCCCGTGTCGACCATGGAAACCGAACCGATTGGCACGTTCATGAGCGTGCGTGCGGCGTCCTCGCTCTCGCGGAGCGCTTTGGCCATCTTCCTGCTGGCGCTGGTGTCGACGAAGCTCTCGAGAAGGTGCTCCCTGCCATCGAGCATGAAGCGGGTCACGGTCTTGAGGATCGGGAGGCGCTCGCCGCTCGCGGTCAGCAGCTCTTGCTCGGAGCGGTTCAGGTCCTGTCCCTCGTCGGTTATCGGGCAGTGGCCTTTGTCGGCGGGGCAGATGAACTTGTGGCATACCTGGCCGAGGACGCCCTCCCGGGGGAACCCGATGAGCTCGATGGCCGATTGGTTCGCCTCGACTATCTTGTGCGTGTCGGGGTCGATTATCACTACCCCGGTCGCCACGGCGCCGAGGATCGCCTTGAGGCGCTCCTCGCTCTCGCGGAGCTTCTCCTGGGCGATCTTGCGCTCCGAGCGCTCCTCCGCCTCACGCAGCGCCCTGCGGACGGCGGGGACGAGCCTGGAAAGTCCGACCTTGAGCACGTAGTCCGTCGCTCCGTTTTTCATGGCGTCGATCGCAAGCTCTTCCCCGAGAGCTCCCGAGACGAAGATGAAAGGCACGTCCGGCGCTACCCGGGCCGCGAGCGCGAGGGCGGAGACTCCGTCGAACGAGGGCAGCCAGTAATCGGAGAGGATGAGGTCAGGTCCGAATTCGGCGAGGTCCAGCTCGAACTGCTGCTTGCTCTCGACGCGTCTCGACTGGAAAGATATCCCGGCCTTGTCGAGCTCTTTCTCGATGGCTGCGGCGTCGGATTTGTTTGCCTCGAGCATCAGGATGCGAAGTTTCTTGTCCATGTTCACCAGCACAAAGCGCGTCGCGTCGATCGATGCGCTCTAATTATAGGTGAAGAGCCCGGCGCGCCCCACGCGGGGACGCTTCCGGCGCTGACAAGGGCGGCTTAGAGCTCGTACCCCTTCTCGGCGAAGAGGGTCCGGCAGGCGACCGCGACTTCGGCGTCGTACAGCTTGCTGCTGCCGCGGGCGATCTCGGCGAGGGCCGAGTCGATGCCGTGCGCCGGCCGGTACGGCCTGTGGGACGCCATCGCTTCGACCACGTCCGCAACGGCGAGGACGCGGGCCTGGGGGATGATCGCAGATCCCTTGAGGCCCCTGGGGTAGCCCGAGCCGTCCAGGCGCTCGTGGTGCTGAAGGACCGCCTCTGCGACGGGCCACGGGAAGTCGATGTCCTTGAGGATGTCGTAGCCGACCTGGGAGTGCGTCTTCACGAGCCCGAACTCAATCTCGAGCAGCTTTGTCGGCTTTGTGAGGATCTCAGCCGGTATGGAAATCTTGCCTATGTCGTGCAGCGTCCCGGCCACGCGTATACCGTCGACCGTGTCCTTCAGCAGGCCGAGCTCGCGAGCGATGTCCGCCGCCAGCTTCGAGACGCGCTGCTGGTGCCCGGCCGTGTAAGGGTCCCTGTACTCCGTGACGGACGAGAGCGCCTGCACGGTCGGTCGACGACCTTCTGCATCTTCTCGATCGTTTCGCGCAGCCCCTCCTCCGCGCGCCTGCGCCCTCGCTTCTCACGGGCCTCGTCGAGCGCCCGCTTTACTGCCGGGGGGAGCTGGGAGAGGTGGTCCTTATAGACGTAGTCGGTTGCGCCGCCCTTGAGCGTCTCGATCGCGAGCTCCTCGCCGATGGCCCCGGAGACGAAGATGAACGGAACGTCGGGGACCTCTATGACTGCCACCGCGAGCGCAGATATGCCGTCGAAGGCCGGCAGCTGGTAATCGGACAGAATGATCGACGGCGAAAAACTGCCCAGCGCCTGCAGGAAAGCCGCCTTGTTGTCCACCCGCAAGGCCGTGAACTTGATCCCGGCCTTCCTCAGCTCTCGCTGGATCAGCTCGGCGTCCTCGGGGTTGTCCTCGACCATGAGTATTTTTGTCTCTTTTTCCATGTTTCCTCTCAAACGGTTGCGGTGTGCCTCCCGCGACAGGCGTCCTCCGGGTATCGCCCGATGACTGACCGGGGCGATTGTGAGGGCTCACAAAGATTATACAGACAACGCGCCCCTGGCTTGCATAGCCATAACGGGTGGCTTTTCAACCCGGAGCGTTCGGAGCTCGTCATCGGTTCGAGGGCAACGCGAAGAAGAAAGTCGCCCCCCGCCCGACCGTGCTCTCCGCCCATACTCGCCCCATGTGCCTGTTCACCACCCTCTGAACGTTGGCGAGGCCTATGCCGGTGCCCTCGAAATCCTCCGGCCCGTGCAGGCGCTGGAAGACCCCGAACAGGCGGTCGTAATACTCCATGTCGAACCCGACCCCGTTATCCTTCACGCGGTACACGGCCTCGCCGTCCTCGATACCGCCGGAGATCTCGACCGTTGGGTCGGCAGCCTTCGAGCTGAACTTGATCGCGTTGCCGACGAGGTTCGCGAAGACCCCTCTCAGGAGGACCGGATCTCCGAACGCGCGTGGAAGGTCGCCTACCGTCACCGTGACGCAGCGGGCGCCTTCTTCCGTCAGCTCGCGCACGACGTCGCGCGCCAGCTTGTCCATGTCGACCTCCACGACGCTCATCTCCTGCCGGCCCACGCGCGAGAACGAGAGCAGCGCCTCGATGAGGTCGCCCATCTGGGAAGCGTTCCGGAGGACTATGTCCAGCAGCCTGGCGGCGTCGTTGTCGAGCTCCTTGCCGTGTTCCTCAGCCAGCGCCGTGGAGAAACCCTGGATGGCACGGAGCGGCGCGCGCAGGTCGTGCGAGACGGAGAAGCTGAAAGCCTCGAGCTCCTTGTTGACCTCGCCGAGTTCGGCGACCTTTCGCTCCAGCTCTGTGTTGAGGGCGCGGATCCGTTCGTCTGCGACCTTGCGGTCGGTGATGTCGCGCGCGTTGATGATGACCCGGATGTTGCCGAGGTCGTCCAGCATGCTCGTGCCGATCCCCTCGACGTAGAGGTAGGAACCGTCGTTGTGCCGGAAGCGGAACTCCGCCTGCCTTGTCAGGCCGTTTGCGGTCGTCACCCCGGCCAGAGCCCCGGCGATCTCCTCGAGGTCATCGGGGTGCGCGAGGTCGAAGGCGTTCGTTCCGATAAGGTCTTCGGGCACGTAGCCGAAGACGTCTTCGACCGAGGGGCTGACGTACTCGATCCTGCCGAGGTGGTCAACGACCACGATGATGTCCGTGGCGTTCTCGATGAGCGAGCGGAAATGCTCCTCGCTCTCTTTGAGCGCCAGCTCGGCCCTGACCCGCTCGCCGATCTGGACCTCGAGCATCCGGTTGGCTTCCTTCAACTCGGCGGTGCGCTCCTCGACCCTGATCTCGAGCTCGTCGCGGGCCTCGTGCAGCTCGTCCTCGAGGGCGACCTGCTGCTTTATGTCGCGCGTCACTATGAGCAACCCGTCCGGGTCGCCGTCGGGTGTCTTCAAGAGGGAAAGCGATGCTTCCGACGGGAACACGTCGCCGTTCTTGCGCCGGCTGAAGGTGCGGTGGCCCGTCACGATACCGTCGGTCAGCAGTCCCTCGAGGACCTCGATGTCCCTGTCCATGAAGTCGTCCGGCAGGACTATGCCTATGGTCTGCCCGAGGGCCTCCTCCTCGCTGTACCCGAAGATGCGCTCCGCCCCCTTGGACCAGGCGGTGATGAGAGAGTCGGTGCTCACGGAGTAGACGGCGTCAGCGGAGATATCCGCCACAGACATGAACACGCTCTCGGTGACGTAAGCGTGAAGCCACCCGCGGGTGGTCACCTGGTAGGCCACCAGCCCGAGCACCAGGGCGGCGGCGTTGTACAGGATCATGTCGGTCAGGAACAGCAGGCCGCTCTTGTCGCCGGTCTTCAGGTAGATGATGTCCATGACCGCGATCACGACGAGCCCGACGATGTAGATCAGCAGTATCGATCGCAGGAGCGAGCGCGACGCGGCTTTGTAATCGATGCGCAGCTTCTCCGCGTCCGCCTCCGGGCGGCGCACCGTCTTTGGCAAATGGGCCATGAGTTCCGATCTTCTGGTCATTTCTACGCGTCCTGAATCTGAATGTGGCACCTGTTAGAACGAACGGACCGGCTTCGCGGCAACGCGGGACTGCTAAACGGGCGGGGGGCCGATGACAAATTCGAAGCAGGCCCCGCCGTCGTTGAAGGCGACGATGCTTCCCTGGTATGTCTTCACGATCTTGTCGACGATGCTCAATCCTATTCCCGTCTCGCCCCCGTCGCCCTTGAAGAAGGGCATGAACACCTTGTCCAGGTCCCAGGGAGCGATGCCTTCTCCGTTGTCCCGAACGGAGTACCGGTGCCCGTCGCCGTCGACGCCCAGGTAGGTGATCGAGACTCGAGGCTCCGGGTTCGTGTTATGCGCGACTGCGTTCGCCAGCAGGTTTGAGAACACCTGATAGACGTGGGTCTCGTCGGCGATGACAAGGCCGAGGTCATCGTCCGTAACGACCTTTACCCCCTTTTCCTCGAGAAGCTGCCTGCGCTCGTCGAGGATGCGCGCAACCACGTCGGACACGTCGACAAGGCCGACGTCCCTGGGCCGCTGGCCCGCGCCGGCCAGCTCCAGCAGGTCGTCGATGAGCTGCTTGGACTTCTGGACGTTGCGCGAGATGACGTCAACCAGCTCGGCGACCTGCCCGGCGGTCCTTTCATCGTCCAGCTTCCCGAGAAGAGGCGGGAGCGTCGACGCCGCGAGCGAGATCGACGAGAGCGGCGCCTTGAGGTCGTGGGACACGGTCCGGGAGTAGCCCTCCAGCTCGGCGTTCGCCATCTCGAGGTCCCTCTCCGCTTTCACGCGGTCGGTGATGTCGCGGATGACCGCAACAACCTTGAAGCTGCCCTGCCCGTCGGGGACGACCTTGCCGACGGACTCACCTATCCGCCACCCGCCGGCCTTGGTCTTGAATCTCAGGACCGTGGCCCTGACTGTTCCGACAGGGGTGTCCTCGAGGTCCGCCAGTTTCCTGGCGGCCGTCTCGATGTCGTCCGGATGCACATAGTCGATGAAGCTGTTCGAGACCACCTCTTCCGGCTTGAAACCGGTGAGGCGCTCGACGCAAGGGTTGATGAACTCGATCAGACCGGTGTCCCCGATGATGCCGACGACGTCGGACGTGTTCTCCATTATCGACTGGAAATATGACTCGCTTTGCTTCAGCGTGCTGCGCAGCGACTCTGTCGCATCCACCGATTCGGTGATGTCTTCGATGACTATGCCGAGGCACTGCTCGCCGAGCCGGAAAGCCCACTCCGAAAAGACGGCGCCGGGGCGGCCGTACTGCCGGGGTCGAAAATCGAGGTGCACCGGCTCGCCAGTTTCGACGACGCGCTGGTAGAGCTCGGCGCGCTCAGCCGTGACGATCTCGGGGAACACTACGCTGGCGGTCTTACCGATGATGTCCGCCGATTTCCAGCCGGTAAGGCCCTCGAACGCCTTGTTCACCGCGATCAGCCTGTACGCGCCCGGGCCTATGCCATCCCCTTGCCAGATCGACAGGGCGACCGGCATTCGCATGGCCAGCTCGAAGACGGCCTGCTCCGTCGTGGCGCCTTTGAAGTCACCGCAAGGCCGTGGCTCGGATTCAGGGTCTCGCTTTTGTGTCATCTCTCCACCTGCGCCGGGTCACATTTGTCTTGGGAAGAAGGGCCCTCGAATAATCATCATAGTACAACCCATTTGGCAAGCAACAAGCTAATCGATAAACTGCCGCTGAAGCTGAATCGGCGTTGCGGGGTGGTGCCAAGATGCGCGAGATGAAAGATTTCTTCGAGCCGGAGTCCGTCGCGGTAGTCGGCGCGTCGCGGACGCCGGGCAAGGGCGGCCACACCATAGTCTCGAACATGCTCGAGTTCGGCTTTTCCGGGCGGCTGTACCCGGTGAACCCTGCCGCGGGCGAGATACTGGGCCTCGAGGTCTACCGGTCGGTGGCGGACCTGCCCGAGCCCCCCGACCTCGTCGTCGCCGTCCTCCCGCGCTCGCAGACCGTCGACCTCATCAAGGAGTGCGCCGCCGCCGGAGTGAAGAGCGTCATCATCCCCGCAGCCGGGTTCTCCGACGCCGGTGACGAGGGAAGGCGTCTCGAGCGGGAAGTGATGGACATCGCCAGGCCGGCCGGCATGCGGGTCATGGGGCCGAACAGCATCGGGACCGTCAGCACCGGCTCCGGGCTCGCCACCTCGATCGTCACCCTTGACCGGCTGAAGCCCGGAGGCGTGTCCGTCTTCGGGCAGACCGGGATGTTTGCGAGCGGCCTCGCGAGGTGGATCAACACCTCGGAGTACTTCGGCGTGCGGAAGATCGCCTGCCTGGGGAACAAGGCCGACGTCGACGAGAACGACCTCCTCGAGCACCTGGCCGTTGACGATGGCACCCGGGTGATCGGCGCTTACACAGAGGGAGTCCGCGACGGGGTGCGGTTCGCGAGGGCCCTCAAGCACGCGGCCTCGAGGAAGCCGGTGCTGATAATGAAGAGCGGGCGCACCGAGATTGGAAGGCGCGCGATAGCGAGCCACACGGGGACGCTTGCCGGGGCGGAAGAGATCTACTCGGGCACGATCGAAGGGTCAGGGGCCGTGCGGGTCTCAGACTTCGAGGAGATGTTCGACTGCGCGAAGGCTTTCGAGTGGCTGCCCCTGCCGAGGGGCAACCGCGTTGGAATCGTCTCCATCACCGGCGTCGGGTGCGTGCTGTCGGCCGACGCCGCGGGCAGGTTCGGCCTGGAGCTGCCTCGTCTCACAGAGGCCACCATCGCCGTCATGCGCGACTCCCTGCCGGACTGGGCGCCGGCGTCCAACCCCGCGGACATCTGGGCCGGCATAGAGTCGCTAGGCGCGGAAGCTACTTACAACAAGGTCGCGCCCGCGATCGCGTCCGACCCGTCGATCGACATGCTCGTCGCGATCTTCACGCTGATACCGGAGTCGAGCCTGGACGTCGCGGGGTTGTTCGCCGCGCTTAAGGAGGAGCACCCCGAGATGCCGCTGGCCGCCGTCCTCATGGCCGGCGAAGCAGACATGCACCTTGAGTGGAAGAAGTCGCTCGAGCTGATGGGCGTGCCGGCTTACACGTCCCCGGAGCGCGCCCTGAGAGCGCTCGGGGCGATGTGGAAGTACGCGAAGAGATCTGCATGACCTGCGCCACCGGGGTCAGACCCCAATGGCGCACTCCGGCTGAAAACATAAAGAAGAGCCGGACCGCGCGCTTCAGCCGGCGGGCGGTATCCAGCCCTGGTCCTCGTACCAGCGCACGCTGGCGTTCCACCCTTCCTTGAACAAGGGGTGCCGCAGCTCGTAGCCGAGGGCCTTGAGCTTGCTGTTGTCGAAGTCGTAGTTCCCGCGCCCGAAGGCTGTGAAGCCGGGATCGAAGCGCGGCTTGAGCATCGGCACGAGGTCGTGCTTCACGACGACGGAGTCCCATCGGCGCTGCAGCAGGTCGGACACCTTCGCGAAGAGGACAGCCGGCAGGTGGCTGCCGAGCCGCGACAGGAGGGAGACCAGCAGGTCCGGGAAGGGGAGCACCCGCACAGACCTCACGCCGATCGAGTCGAGGATCGTCTCGATCAGCTCGCCCGCCGGCATGCTCGAGTCGTCGGAGACGTTGTAGGCCTCGCCGATGGCGGCGTCCTGCTCCATCACGAAGACGGTGGCGCCCGCTATGTCCTCGACGTGAACCATGTTCCCGAGGAAGCCTTCTTTCGGAAGCGGCATGACCTTCACCCCGAGCTCGCGCAGCATGATCGGCACCGCGAGGAACAGCCCCATGATGTAGACGCACTTCGGGCCGTATACCGCCGTCGGCCTGATGACCGAGACGGGGAGCCCTTTCTCGGCGTGGCACCTCAGGGCCGCGCGCTCGCCGAAGAGCTTGGTAATCGCGTACAGGTTGAGAGGGCTCTGGCGGTGCGCCTCGTCGACCGGCGAGTACTGCGGCGGCCCGTAAGTGTCGCACGTCGAGAAGTGGACGAAGCGCTTGACGCCGGCGTCGAGCGCGGCCTCGCAGGCGTTGACGGTGACGTGGTAGTTCGCGAGCTCGTAGGAAGCCCGGTCGAGGTAGTAGTTCATGCGCGCGGCGGTGTGCACGACCCTGTCCACGCCCTTCATCACCGAGGCGGCCTGCTCCTTGCGCAGCAGGTCAGCCGTCGCGATGTCGCAGGCCAGAGGGTTGACGCCCGAGAAGTCGGCGTCGGGAAGGTCGGTCGCACGCACGCTGTAACCCTTGGCGAGCAACTCTTCAATTATGTATGGGGCGATGAAGCCGCAGGCCCCGGTGACGAGCACTGTCTCCGCCAATTGAACCAGCTCCCTTTCGTCAATCGCGTGCCGCCGGGGTCAGATCACCGTGGCATTCAGCAAGGGACAACATCTCGAATAAGGGCGTGGTGAAGAGGTGTGAATAAGAGCGGGGGGCACAACGGAAATCGCCTGCCGCCGAAGCGGCCTGCGAACCGCCCCACCATGATAGTCTCCCGCACCGCTGAACTTACCGCTGCCCCCCCGTACGCGATGATTCTCTAATTTTCCCGGGCCGATGTCAAACCAGTCGGCAGGCCAGGCGCGAACCGCGCTCGAGACCCTTATAATCGAGATTGAAGGCGGTCTCTGAAAGCGCGATTTCGCCCGGAGGGAACGATGTACATCTCAGTCGCTGGAGCGTCGGAATGCGGGCAGGAATGGCTCGACATGGCATACGAGGTGGGCTCGCTCATCGCGGCGCGCGGGCATGTAATGATCTGCGGCGGGCTTGGCGGCGTGATGGACGCGGCGGCGAGGGGCGTGCACGACCAGGACGGGACGTCCATCGGCATCCTGCCGGACGCGGACCGCACCCGCGCGAGCAAGTGGTTGACCGTGTCGATACCCACCGACATGGGACACGCGCGCAACACGCTGATCGCGCTGTCGGGCGACGTCGTCATCGCGGTCGGCGGAAGCTACGGGACACTCTCCGAGATCGCCTTCGCCCTCAAGATGGGGAAGCCGGTGATCGGGCTGGACACATGGGAGCTCGAGCGGCGCGACCCTCGCCAGCGCGGCATCATCAAGGCGACGACTCCCGCCGAAGCCCTCGACCTCGCCGAGACCATCTAAAAGTGGAAAGCGTCGTTCGCTTTCCACTTTTTGCGTCCACTTCTTTATGACGTAGTCGTTCATTGTCCACTTTTTGCGTCCACTTTTTGTATGTGACTCTTAACATCCGGCTTCGCGGTGAGCGCGTTGTACGTCGATGCGACCAGGACGGCGCACGCAAGGCTGAAGACTCCCATCAGGATGAATGTCGTCCTGAACCCTAGCGCGGTGCTGATCGGCCCGGTGACGATGGCGCCCAGCGCGATGCCTCCCTCGAAGGCCGCGAGGAATATCCCGAATGCTCCTCCGAGGTCGCTCGCGGGAACCTTGTCCGTGAGCAGCGCGGAGATGGCGGGCGTGTGGTACGAGAAGCCTGCGCCGTAGACGAACGCCGCGGCGCACAGCATCGGCAGGTTGGTCGCGAAAGCCAGTATGAACATCGACGCGCCGAGGGTCGCGATAGACATGGTGATCGCGGTCCTCCTGCTGAGCCTGTCCGGCACCGTCCCGCCGAGGAGCTTGAACCCGATTATCGCGCCCTCGGAGATAGTGAAGAACAAAGCGTAGTGCGCGATGTGGTTGACGCTCGCAAAGACCGGCACGAACGTCTCCGCGGACCCCAGCGCCACCGTGCCCCCGAATGCCGCAATGCACACCAGCACAATCAGCCTCAGGTGGGTCTTCGTGATGCGCGGAGAGCCCACCCGTCCCTCGGCTTCTTCCGCCTTCGTCTCGGACACCATGAGCGCGAAGAAGAAGCAGAGCGCCGAGCAGACCGACGCCGTGATGAACACCGAGTTGTATCCGAACGTGTCCCGAAGGAAGACCCCGAACAGCGGGGCAAGCATGATGCCCAGGTTGAACGTCGACCCGTACCACGCCATCGACTGGCCTCGCCTGGCCGGCGGCGCGATGTCGCCGACGAATGTCAGCGCCGCGGTGTGGAAGCACGCCACGCCCACTCCCTGGAAGAGCAGCACGATCAGCAGCGGTATGGGGCTCCTCGCCGGGATGTAGAGCAGCGACGCCACCACGAAGTTAAGAGAACCGAAGAGCATCAGCGGCTTGCGCCCCCAGCTGTCCGACTTGCGCCCGATCCAGGGCCGCACGAGCATCGATGCGACAGTGAGCAACCCGATGAGGATTCCCACCTGCGTCCGGCTGATCTTCGCGACGTCGATCATGTAGAGGGGGAGTATCGGTATGACCAGGTAGAGGCTCGCCATGAAGAGGAAGCCGGAGACAAAGAGCAAAGAGAAGTCCCTGGTCACGACCTCGAAAAGCCCGCTGTCTTTCGCCTTGCCCCGTCCCTCGTCACTCATACCGTGATTATAGTTGTCGCCGCAGAGATAGACCCGGCCTCACGTTGTCTCGTACTATATCCACATGCGCATAGTAATAGCTCCGGACAAGTTCAAAGGCAGCCTTTCAGCGAGTGAGGCCGCGAGTGCGATGGCCGACGGCGTAAGGCTCGCAGGCGTCGGCGCGGACATCGACGTCTGCCCGATGGCCGACGGCGGCGAGGGCACGATCGAAGCGGTGGTCGCCAACATCGGCGCCGACCAGCGCCAGGCAAAGGTGCGTGGGCCCCTGCCGGGCCAGGAGGTGCTCGCGAACTGGGCGTACGTACACAAGAATATCGGCTCGGCTGAGTCGGGCCTCATCGTGACCGGCGAGACCACAGCGGTCCTAGAGATGTCGCAGGCGTCAGGGTTCTGCCTGGTCCCCGAGGACAGGCGCGATCCAATGACCACCACGACGTTCGGCACCGGGCAGCTCATCGCCGCGGCGATGGACGCCGGATGCAACCAGGTCATCGTCGGGATCGGCGGCAGCGCGACCGTCGACGGCGGCACAGGCCTCGCCGAAGCGCTCGGCTACAAGTTCCTGGACGACCGCGGAAACGTGCTGCCAGGGCAAGGTTCCTCGCTCGGGCTCATCAGGAAGATCGACACCTCCGGCCGGGACCCCAGGATCGTCTCGACCAGGTTCCTCGTGGCGTCCGACGTCGACAGCCCGCTGACCGGGGCGCAGGGAGCGGCGCGCGTCTTCGGCCCGCAAAAGGGCGCGAGTCCCGAACAGGTCGACGAGCTCGACCGCGGGCTCGCGAACCTGGGGCGCTTGATCGAAGAGCAACTCGGCGTTGAAGTCCTCGACCTGCCGGGCTCCGGGGCGGCCGGGGGGCTGGGCGCGGGCCTCGCTGCTTTCTGCGGCGCGACGATCGCCAGCGGAGTGGAGCTAGTTGCCGCGATAACCGGCCTCGCCTCGCGCATCAAGGGCGCCGATCTGGTTCTGACCGGCGAAGGCAGCTATGACAGTCAGACCGCTCGAGGGAAGACACCGGCCGGGGTGGCCGCGATAGCGAAAGAGGCGGGCGTTCCGGCCATAGTGGTGGCGGGGCGCATCGCCCAGGAGACGGCGTTTGCCGGCTTGACCTCCTTCTGCGTGCTGCCGGGGCCTGTCAGCCTCGAGGAAGCGATGGAGAACGCGCGGGGCTTCGTCGTCACCGGCACCGCGCGCCTCATACGCCTGATCGCCGCGTTTCTCGCCTCCAGCTGAGCAAGTTGTTCAAAAGGTCTTCAGTCGCGCCGCGGCCCGGTCGAAAAACCTTTTGTAGGCGGGGTAGAGGCCTGAGATAACGTTACTGAGGCCGCTGACGGTTGGGGTATAATAAACACTGGTCGTAACACCATGCCCGGGAAGGGGTAGACGTTACTCGCTCGCGGGCAGGACAGCGGCTGATAGTCAGTTTGGAGCTAGCTTGAGCGACCCAGAAACACCCCAGGCAGGTGCGGGTGCGCCACTGCCGGAAGAGTACATCCGGGACGTCATCCTGTTCATAGTGAACTCACACGCCGCGACCGTGAACATGCGGCTCTATCCACCTACCAGCACGATGGTCACCGAGACGTTCGAAAAAGCCAAGGACGCCCTGAATGACGTCTTCGAGACGTCCGAGAACCTCAGCATCGCCACGGTCGAAAACTACCTCCTGGTCGACGAGGTCAGGCTCGAGGACCTGGAGCAGGCGAAAGCCCCGATCAAATCTTTCGTAGCGTGGATGAACGAGCGCGGCCTCTCCATCATCGAGTTCCACAAGGGGCTGACCTCGGAGGAGCTGCAGACCTTCTTCTCGGTCATGGGCAACATCTCCGACGAGCAGGACCGCGCCAGGCTTTCCGAGGAGCTGACCGACCAGGGCGTCGAGCACATCCACGTGAACCAGCGGGTCTACGTGTCGGTCACCACCAGTGACAGTGGTGAGATCATCGGCGGCCTGCAGGGCTCGTCCGCGCCCCTCGATGCGCTGAAGGACGAGCTTCTCATGCGCTACCTGATGGGCAAGGTCGAACTCGGCGACGTCGAGGACCGCGAGCTCGTCCAGGTCCTGTCTGATCCTGGTAAGGTCGGCGGGCTCCTGTCCCGTTTCCTCGGGGAGGAAGGGACCGAGGGCAGCGTCCTGATGCGCAGCGAGAAGGCCGAGGAAGCCCTGAGCAGCCTCTCCGAGATGGTGAACCAGATCGACGACGAAGGCCTGCGCGAGGCGATGTCCGGGCAGATAACGAGCGTTGTCGCGGAGATGAACCCGCGCGAGATGACGAGCGTGCTGACGGGCAAGGCGCCCGAGAGCCTCGACATCAGGCACATCCGCGCGAACGTCATCACGATGCTCTCGGACAACCGCCTTCTCGACATCATCGACTCGCTCATCGACGAGTACATAGACATGAAGGGCGAGTCCAGCGAACTCGACACCGACTGGACCAGGGAGCGCCTCCACGACCTGAACGAGCTGCTGCAGGAGGTCCGCAAGGGGGACGCCAGCGGCGTCATCAGCCAGGCCATCGACAAGAAGCTGGACGAGGCCGGCATCCAGGAGGAGCGCGATCCTCACACCGGCAAGCGCATTCTCTCCGCATACGAGATGCTGGGCGGGCCCATCGAGGAGGAGGACGTCCAGCTGAGCGAAGGCGTCGACCAGACCGTGCCGCGCCAGATCCGCCAGCTGTACGCGATGGAAGAGTCCGACCTTGCGGCGGGCCTGCTCTATAAAGTACTCGAGAACCTGCGCCAGCCGGCCCCAGCGGTCAGGCGATTTGCGGTCGGCATCATCAGGGAGACTCTCGAAGGTCTCGACGACGAGCACGGCCTGCAGGCGGTTGACGTTGTCGGGCCCACCATGATCGAGGACCTGGCCAAGGAAGACGATTACGAAGCGTTCGCCCGCGAGCTCGACTGCGCAGCGATCATGGCCGAGCTCTACATGAAGTCGGGGCGGGGGGAGGACGCCTCCGCGATCCTGGACGCGCTCGCGTTGGCAAGCTCCGCGGAGTCTGGCAAGGGCGACGAGCTCGCGCGTCGCGCATCGGAGACGCTTTCGATGCTCATGGGCCCGGAAGGCATGATCAACGTCGAGGAGCTCCTGCTCGAGGAAGACCCTCAGAAGAGGTTGAAGACGATACAGACGCTCGCGAACCTCGGGCCCTCGGCGCTCGCCCCGCTGGTCGACATGATCAAGGACCGGGGCCAGATAGAGATGAGAGACCTCGCGCTCGAGGCGATCCAGGCGGCAGGCGAGCCCGGCATCGCCGCGCTGCTGGGCGAGCTCGAGAAAGACAACCCCTGGTACATATACCGGAACATCCTTAACGTCGTCGCCGACCTCAAGCTGGTCCAGGGCTTGCCCCAGGTGACGGCCATGGTCGGCAATCCGGACGAGCGCATCCGCCGTGAGGCGGTGCGTAGCCTGGCGCGCATAGGTTCGAGGGAATCGCTGGACGTGGTGAAGAGCGCGGCGAGCGACCAGAGCATCGCTGTCAGGCGGACCGCGGTCAGAGTGCTGGGGCTCTTCGGCGAGGTAAGCGTGGCGCCGTTCCTGCTGGACATCGTCCACAGCTCCGGCCTGCGCGGCAAGGAAGAGGACCAGTCCGTGGTCGAGGCGGCGTGCCTGGCGCTCGGAGACCTTCGCGACCAAGCCAACGTCGGCGCGCTGGTCGAGCTGCTCGGCAAGGCCGGGCTGTTCAAGAAAGGCCGGCCCGATGAGATCAGGGCGGCTGCGTGCATCGCCCTCGGAAACATCGGCGACACCTCGGTCATTCCCGTGCTCGAGAAAGCCGCGAAGGACCCGAGCGTGGTCGTGCGCGGCAGCGCCGAGAAAGCCTTGCGCAGGCTCAAAGGTGGCGTGACGGCGCCGGAGCCGCTGAGCCTGGATGAGACCGAGCACGTCCTTGAACAAACGGAGATGACCCTGCCGCCTCCCGTGATGACGTATCCCCGGGAGACTGAGCCAGCGCTCCAGCCTCCTCCTGTAAGCTCGAGTCCCGGATGGTTCGCGGCAGGTTCGCCCGAGCGGGTCAGGCCGGAGCAGGCGCAGCCAGAGCCGCAGATGCCGCCGGCCGAGCCGGTCATGCGACAGCCCCTGGTGGAGCCGCCCGAAGGCCAGGCCCCACGTCCGTTCGAGCCGCTTCAGCCATCGCCGCCGGAGGTCCCGGAAGAGGTCAGGAAGCTGTGGCCGGAAGGTTCGCTGAACGGACACGACTACCCGGTCC
>Ga0209539_1000148_pt1 | contig 43125 bp, 37 predicted proteins | sample BarGraNGADG00312_2_FD_184499 | JGI IMG/M metagenome (GOLD analysis project Ga0209539, IMG submission 184499) | Arctic peat soil microbial communities from Barrow, Alaska - Barrow Graham LP Ref core NGADG0011-312 (SPAdes) (version 2) | ecosystem: Environmental > Terrestrial > Soil > Wetlands >...
ACAGCTACATCAATGGCGCCAACGGCCTGTCGAAGGCAGAGATCGCTGACTTCTTCCCCAAGATGTGGGATTCGTCGAAACTTGCCGACGGCAAGCGCTACATGATGCCGTTCAACAAATCCAACGTGGTCATCTACTACAACAAGGACATGTTCAAGGCTGCAGGCATCACACACGCACCGGCCACGTGGCAGGAGTTTGCCGACGACTGCGCCAAGCTGAACAAGACCAACGATAAGGGGGAGCAGATCCAGTGGGGCGCCTCGCACACGCCGTCCGTCGACGTGTGGTATGGGCTTGTCTATGCCTATGGCGGCAAGGTGCTGAGCGACACGTACGACAACGTCCTGTTTGGCAACAACAGCGGTGCCAAGGCGGGGACGCAGCTGTTTGCAGACCTGTACGCCAAGAAGTTTATGCACTACACGACGCTCTATGGTGACCAGTCTGATCTGGGCGTCGGCAAGGCTGGCATGACTTTTGGCTCCGTGGCGGGTCGCACCTACTACGAACAGGCTGTTGGGAGCAAGTTTGAGCTGGGCGAGGCACCTCTGCCCGCCGGACCTGCAGGCCAGGCCGCAGCACTCTACGGCACCAACATCGTCATGTTCGGCAATGCTCCAAAGTACACACAGCGCCAGAAGGATGCTGCCTGGGCGTACATCAAGTGGTTCACTTCACCCCATACGCAGGCCGTCTGGGCAGCGCAGACCAGCTACATGCCGGCGCGCCAGAGTTCCCTCAAGGACCCAGTCCTTATCGCGGCGTACGCAGCCAAGCCCGAGACAAAGGCAGGACTGGAACAGCTGAACGGAGCAGTTCTCGAGCCTCCGACTGGCGGATGGAACGATGCACGCAACAAGATCACCACAAACCTCCAGAACATCTTCCTTGGCAAGGTAACCGTCGCTGCCGGTCTCGCGAAGATGGCCCAGGACGTTCAGGCGGTCATTCACTAGGAATACTCGCAACAGAACTCAGCAGAGATCAGGGGCGTGGTGCGGTCTCTGCAGCCATAGCTCCACTCTAGACATTCCTGAATGCAAACCCTTGGTCATATAGCCAGGGGTTTGCATTCAGGCAGGACTGGCACGAAACCCTGTCGGCTGGCAGTGGGTCCGGTGTCCCGATGATCGACAGGGCTTCGACTACTTGCCGATACAGAAGGTGCTGAAGACGGTTGCGAGGATCTCGTCGGGGGCGATGTGCTCGCCCAGAAGTCGTTGCATCGCCTCACGGGCTTCGCCGAGAAGATACGTGAGAATGTCTGCTGGAGCTGTCGCGGCTGAGTTCATGAAATCGCCCAGCGCGCGGTCGGCGATCGTGAGCTCTGCTGCTTGCCGGTGTGTCACCATCTGCCTGGCTGCGACCGTCCCGGCAGCTGTCTCGACCAGTTTTGTCAGGCGGTCAGTAAGCGCGTCGAGTTCGATCCCTTCAGTGGCGGAGATGCCCAGCACTGGTTCGCCGACCTCTGCCTCGAGATCCGCAGGGACGGGTCCGGCGTCGATCTTGTTCACGGCCACGAGATGGGGCAGCGAACGGGCGCGATCGAGAAGGTCGCGTTCGTGTCGCTGCAGTCCCGTTTCGGCATCGAGGACGATCAGGACAATGTCCGCGCGTTCGATGGACTGAGCCGCATGTTCACCTGCCAGATGATCGAGGACGTTGGCAGAGGTTGCGCCTATGCCGGCCGTGTCGACGAGGGTCACCCGGTGTCCTCCTAAGAGGATCTCTTCCGCTACCGAGTCACGGGTAGTCCCGGGGATGTCCGAGACGATGACCCTCGGATACTTGAGCAGGGCATTCATCAGGGAGGACTTGCCGACGTTGGGCGCTCCGGCGATCACGACCGTGACGCCGTGCCGCAGCCGCGCGGTTGTCTGCGCGTCCGCGAGCAGCTTCTGGATGTCTGCGTGTGCCTCTGCTGCAAGACTCGTGGCTCCACGCAGGGCGCCTGCCTCGTCCTCCTCCGTGAACTGGTCGGGAAAGTCGACAGGTCCCTCCACGGACGCGAGGGATTTTGTGATCAGGCTCAGGACCTCGCGAAAGGGCTGAGACGCATCCGTGAACAGCGATTTCCTGGCCAGGGAGAGCTCTTCGTCAGACCCTGCGTCCACGAGGTCGCGCACCGCCTCGGCCTGCAGGAGGGACAGCTTGCCTGCCAGCAGTGCCCGGAATGTGAACTCCCCCGGACGAGCAAGCTCTGCCCCAAGTTCCAGGCAGGCCCCCAGAACACTGTCCAGCAGAAGAGGACTCCCGTGCAGCTGCAGTTCGACGGTATCCTCGCCTGTATACGAGCGAGGGCCGCGCATCGGCAGGACGATCCCCTGGTCCAGGAGTTCTCGGGTCGTCGGGTTCCAGATGCGTCGCAGATTGGCCATGCGGTCCACAAGTGCGGGCTGGTCTGTGGTCAACTGTTTGGCGATTGTCCAGGAGTCTGAGCCGCTGAGTCGTATGATGCCAATGCCGCTGCTGCCACGGGCGGTGGCAAGAGCGGCAATGGTGGAAACGTGCGGCATGCGCCGCCCCCGTTACCTCGTGAGCTCGACGATGACCCTGCGCTGTGGGTCACGGCCTTCGCTATGCGTCGTGATACCCGGGTAGTCTTTGAGGGTCATGTGGATGATGCGTCGCGCCTTGGCGCTCATGGGCTGGAGGACGACCGCCTGTTTCTCCCGCTTGACGCGCAGAGCGGCATCGATGGCCATGCGTTTCAGCATCTCGCGCTGGCGCATGACATATCCGTCGACGTCGACGGTGACGATGCCGGGGGCACCCTCGCGGTCCTTGTGTACGACGACGTTGATGATGTGCTGCAGGGCGGACAGGCACGTCTGGTCCCTGGTGAGGAACGTGCCGTTTCCGGTGAGCCCGGTGATGTTGATGTACGGGTCGCCGTCCGTGTATGCTACCTGAATCTCAGGGTTCTCGTCAAGTGCCTTGAAGAAATCGACGAGGAAGTCCGTGACCAGTTGCTCAGCATGTTTGGAAAGCCTCATGATCGTGCCTCCTACTTCTTTGCCGACTTCTTGACGACTGGTTCCGGGACGGGCATGCCTTTGGTGAGGCGCCTGATGACCAGGTACTGCTGTCCTGCCGAAAACAGGGAGAAGAGCGCCCAGTACAGTGCCAGGGCGATACTGAAACCGTACGCCCAATAGCCGAGCAGTAGTGGCATGAAGTACGTCAGCATTGCTGTCTGAGACCGATCCTGTCCCGGGATGAAGGAAGTGATGGACTGCACGTAGGTCGAAGCCGCAACGATGATGGGCATGATGAACCTGGTGGCCAGCGGAAGCGCGCTCGAAGCCATGGAGAGGGCTGGTGCCCATAGGAACGGTGCATTGTTGAAGGGTGAGTAGTTGTTGATAGCCGTGAACAGCGCGAGGAAGACGGGCCACTGTACCAGGAGCGGAAGACATCCGCTGAAGAGACTGACGTTGTTGTCCTTGTACAGCTTCATCGTGTCGGCATTCAGCTTCTGTGCGTCATCCTTGCTCGGATACTTTGCCTTGAGCTTGGCGATCTGAGGCTGCAGTTTCTGCATGTCGACCGTCGACTTGAACTGCATGCGTGTGAGCGGCTCTGTGAGGAGCTTGAGGCCCAGCGTGAGCAGGATGATGGCCAGGGCATAACTGTGGACAAGGTTGTTCAGGTGTTCGATGATCCAGCGGATACCGTCGGAGAGGAAGTTGATGCTGCCGACCCTGACGATGCCTGCATTCGAGACGATCTTGGTGACTGAAACGCCGTCGCCATCCTTGTAGGAGACGCTGACATTGACGGCGTAGGACTTGATCGCGGCCGGAGTTTTCTGCTGCAGGAGTAGCTTCACCTGTGCGGACTTGCCGGGCAAGAGGGGAGCGGTCAGCGCGACGGAGGCGTCGGGAGTCTGCCAGAGATCGAAGGGAGCGATGCCCGCATTGCCGTCGATGGCGACGATCTGGACCTTCACATCGCTCACGAACTTGGTCATATTGTTCCTAATGGTGATGACGATCGGGACGTTCTCAAGCGGACGTACCGTGGCCGAGAGGCCGATGCCCACGGGGTCGGAGGTCGTGACGGGCGCGGCGGCTCCGACGCAGCCGGAAAGCGTCAGGACGCCAAGGAGCAGGGTAACGACGAGCAGCAGTCTGTACGTACTCTTACGGGAGCTTTTCTGAATCAATGGAAACCTCCAGTGTGTGAGTTGAATGCGTGCAATCACGGTGCAAGTCGGGTACAGGGTCGAACCCTCCCCGATGATATGGATGACACCGAAGAACACGCTTGAAGCCGAGCCACAGCCCGGTCAGGACACCGTACCACTCGACAGCTTCGAGCGTGTACTCCGAACACGTTGGATAGTAGATGCAGGTCGCGCCCTTGAGGGGACTGAGGAATCGACGATAGAAGCGCAGTAGGAACGTAACGACCTTTTTCATGGCTGTCGGTACTGGACCGTAAGTCGTGTCAGCTCACGCCTGACATCTTCGACAGAAGAGGCGACGATCGGTTTGCGAGCCACCAGGACATACGCAAAGTCGGGCATGAGGCCGGGCGAGACCGAGCGAAACGCTTCTTTCATGAGACGTCTGGCACGGTTGCGCTCAACGGATTCTCCTACCTTGCGGGAAGCCGTAAAGCCCACCATATGAGTAAGGGCGGGAGATACAAAAACCACAATCAATGCACCGTGATAGGCCTTCGAGTTGTCGAAGGCCTTTTTGTATATGCTTCCTGGGATTCGTTTCCATAGTTTTGCCAACGGCTACTGCACCAACAGGTCAACCATCCGCGGAGCGGACGGACGCCTATGCGACAATGAGCTTCTTGCGCCCCTTGAGTCTCCTGCGGGAGAGAACATTGCGTCCACCAGGGCTCCTCATGCGGTTCAGAAAACCAAGTGTACGATTGCGCTTGCGATTCTTAGGTCTGTAGGTAGTTCTCATGTATCGATACCTCCACTGATGAAACTCTTCTATATCATACCGGAAAGACCGTGGTTGTCAAAGCATCCGTGCATCGTGAGCGGCACAGGGCTTCATCTGTCTGCAAGCGGGTTCGCAATGACAAGTCCGGCAAGAATACCGGCTGCTCCGAGCATCATCAGCGGCGTGAGCGATTCATGAAGAAACACAACCCCTGACGCGGTACCGATAAGCGGGTTGAGGTAGAAAAACATGCCGGTCTCGGATGCTTTCTTCGTCTCCAGTGCGCGGAACCACACGGGGTATGCCAGCAAGATCGACAGGTATGCGAGATAGGCAACGCTTGCCCAGGCTATGAACGGCATAGTCACGACTTGTGACACCAGAGAAGTGGGGCGAAGCCAGGGCAGCAGGAACAGCGTCCCGAGGAAGAGGCCCCAGACGGTGACATCGAGACCGCGATATTTGGTCACCAGTGGTTTGCTCAGCACCGTGGAAAGAGACCAGCAGAGAGGCGCGAGAAAGGCAAGAACAACCCCAATGAGGCTCGTCAGCTCGACGTGCCCATTGATTCCCAGGACCAGCACGACGAGACCGGCAAGAGAGACGACGAGGCCGACGACCCGTCCTCCCGGCAATCGTTCACGAAGGATGAGAGCCGACAGGAGGCCGGTGAGGATGGGGGCGAAGCCGGCCGTCAGCGCTGCCACACTGGCGGTCACGCGTGTTTCGGCGGCATTGAGAGCAAGATGGTAGCCTGCCACCATGAGTAAGCTGACAAGAAGCAAGCGGGGCCAGTCGTGTGGTTCAAGCTTGCCCAGTCGGTACAGGCCCGGAAAGAGAAACAGGAAAGGCCACACGAGAGCAAACCGGAGGATCGCAAGGTTGGCCGGCGTCAGCGAGCGTGTCGCGATGCGCACGAACGTGAAGGCATTCGCCCAGACGAGAAATAGCCCGATCAGGCTGAGATTGACCAGCGCTGTCTTTCGGTCGCGCATCAGTCCGTTTCCGGTTCCCAGAGCGCTTTCACTCTGCGGAGCGGGACAAGGACAAGAATGCCGATGGCAATACTCGGCACGACGTATGCTGCGTTATAGGCAAGAGAGTAAATAAGCGGTGCCATATGCCAGTCTTTTGCATAGGAAGCGAAGAATACGATGCCCGATACGACGTGGCATATGTATCGCAGAGCCCCTCCCGTGAGGATGCCGATCCACCAGTTATGTCCACGACGAAAGACAGGAAGACCCGCCAACCCGAGGACAAGTCCAGGGAGTGGATAGTCCAGGATAATCTGCACGGGATGAACAAAGTACCAGTCAGTGGCCATCGTCACAAAACCAAGAGCAAGACCGGCGATAAGCCCATCACGCCATCCCCACTTGAGCGCGATGTAAAGAACTGGAATAATACCTAGTTCGAGCGTCCCCCCCATGGGCATGGACCAGATTGCTTTTGAAAGATACGAGAGCGCAACGCCGAGTGCTACGGCAATTCCCATCTCGGCCATTTCCTGCGTTGTCATAATCCTTGGTGCTGCTGAATGTTCCACAGGTACCTCCTCAATCTGTATGCGTGATAGATTGCGGGGCGTCGTGATACTGCTCTGTCTCCCTACGCTGGCATTACCCAGATCAGGTTCAACGAGTTGAGCCGTATGACTCTCTCAGCCCTTTCGGGCACCCTACAAAAGCATAATGCCTGATCATCCAGAGTCAACAGCACCATGTCGCGCAAGGGAATCCACAGATGAGGGAGCCGCGTACGGCAGGTCAGGGGTTTGACTTTACTTGCAAGACGATATTGATACAATAGCGTGTGAACCAAAGAAGAGGACTCTGTCGGGCATGAGGTTTTTGTCGTAGAAAAAGAGAGATGCCTGGATTGGGGGAACATGCGGAAACCGTGCTTCAGAACGTCAGTCTTGTAATGGGAGGCTAGAGAGTATGAAGTTCCTGAGAATCTCACTGATTGTACTGCTAACTATCGCGTTCGTCATAGGTTCGACCGGCTGCAAGACGGCGGCAACGCCAACTCCGACGCCAACCCCGACGCCTAGCACGCCGAGCACAACGACGACCAAGAAGTTGAAAGTCGCTTTTGTCTATGTTGGACCGCACAATGACGGTGGATACTCGCAGGCGCACGAAGACGGCCGCCTGTACCTGCAGCAGAATGACCCGAACGTCGAGACCACCTACTCGGAAAGCATACCAGAAGGTTCTCAGGCCGAGAAGACCTTCCGTGATTATGCAAGTGCAGGCTACAAGCTCATCTTCGGTACCAGCTTCGGCTTCATGGAGCCCATGGTGAACGCGGCCAAGGACAATCCCACCGTCAAGTTCATGCACGCGTCCGGGTACAAGCGTTCCGACAACCTTGGAACGTACTTTGGCCGTATGGAGCAGCCCGACTACCTTTCCGGCCTTATCGCTGGCAAGATGACCAAGACCAACAAGATCGGATTTGTCCTGCCGTTCTCCATTCCTGAGTGCATCCGTGAGGTCGACTCCTTCACGGTCGGCCTGCGTGAAGTCAATCCCAGCGCAACCGTCACTGTCGTTTATACCAACTCGTGGTTCGACCCCGCCAAAGAAGGCGATTCGGCCAAGTCCCTGCTCAACAAGGGTTGCGACATCATTGTGTCCGGTGTCGATTCCCCCGCACCTCTCGATGAGGCATTCAAGGCCGGCAAATACGGCATCGGCTACGACATGGACATGGCTGCCGGTATGAAGACACCGGAGGAAGCCAAGTCCGTGCTCACGTCCCGCATCTGGCATTGGGGTCCCTATTATCTCAAGGTTGCCAAGTCTGTTGAAGATGGAACGTGGACCAGCGGTGACTACTGGGGAGGCATGGCCGACGGCATCGTCGACATTGCTCCCATCAGCTCGGCCGTTCCGAAGGACGTCGTCGACTATGTGAACACTCGCAAGCAGCTGATCCTTGACGGCAAGTACACGCCGTTCGACGGACCCATGATCAACCAGAAGGGTGTGACCGTGGTTCCTGCCGGCGCAACGATGTCCGACGCTGACCAGTTGAACCTGCAGTGGTTCGTGCAGGGCGTCATCGGCGACATCCCCAAAAGCGGTTCATAGAGAACGGGTACGGCTCCCCGGCGCGATGCCGGGGAGCCGTTCTTCTTCTATGGAGGAAAAGATGGAAGGGCAGGAACAACTGATGCTCGTCATGAGCAACATCACCAAGCGCTTTCCGGGCATCGTGGCTAATGACCATGTGAGCTTCTCATTGCGGAAGGGCGAGATCCATACGCTGCTGGGCGAGAATGGAGCCGGCAAATCAACGCTCATGAACGTTCTCGACGGTATCTACTATCCCGATGAGGGCGAGATCACGATCGAGGGGAAACGCGTCGACCTGCGCTCGCCGCTCGATTCGATGAAACACGGTATCGGGATGATCCATCAGCATTTCATGCTGGTCGATTCTCTCTCTGTGATCGAGAATGTCATCCTGGGGCTGGAGTCTCAGCGTTTCTATATAGACAAGAAGTCCGTGGCAGGCCAGATTGAGGCTATAGCCAAGAAGTACAATTTCCGCGTCGACCCCTATGCCAAGATCTGGCAGTTGTCCGTGGGCGAACAGCAACGTGTCGAGATCATCAAGACACTGTTCAAGGGCGCTCGCATCCTGATCCTGGATGAGCCGACCGCCGTACTGACGCCACAGGAGTCCGACGAGCTCTTCGGCATCCTCCGGGAGATGAAATCGGAGGGCAAATCCATCATCTTCATCAGCCACAAGCTCAACGAGGTCATGTCCGTTTCCGACCGCATCACGGTGCTGAGGAAGGGACGGCTCGTGGGTACCGTCGATACGGCCTCCATCACGGAGAGCGAGCTCGCAAAGATGATGATCGGTCGCGACATCCTGTTCCGCCTGGAGCGCAAGGACATTGAACTGGGCCGGGCGATCCTCGAGGTCGAAGACGCTCAGGCCTACAATGACCGCGGCATCATGGCTCTCAACAAGCTGAGCATCACCGTCCATGGTGGCGAAATCATGGGTGTCGCCGGTGTCGCCGGCAATGGGCAGGTCGAGCTGGCGGAATGTATCACGGGACTGCGCCACCTCATCAGCGGACACGTCACGGTCGAGGGCATTGATGTGACCAACGCGACTCCGCGTACGCTGGCATCCGCGGGGGTGAACTACATACCGGCCGATCGACTTGGCGTGGGCCTCGTGCCCAATCTCTCCACGGTCGAGAACGCTATGCTGCGGAAGTACAGGCAGGAGCCAATGTGCAGGGGGGCATTCATCGACTACGGTGCCGCCTGCACGTATGCTGACGGACTTATCGAGAAGTTCGACATCGCCGTGCCGCTGAGGAATGCGCCGGTCAAGCTCCTTTCCGGCGGGAACATGCAGAAATTGCTGCTTGCCCGCGAGATCGAGGACAACCCGAGGCTCCTGATTGCAGAACACCCGACCCGCGGCCTCGATGTGGGTGCTACCGAGTTCGTGCGAAAGACGCTGCTGGAACAGCGCGACAACGGGGTGGCCGTGCTTCTCATCAGCGAGGATCTGGATGAGATTCTCATGGTTGCAGACCGGGTCGCGGTGATGTACGAGGGGCACATCGTCGGTATCGTCGACGCGCACCACGTGGACATTGCACAGATCGGTCTGATGATGGCGGGCGCCGTGGGCGCCAAGGCTTGACCGGAAAAGTGGTCTGAGATGCTGCGATTTGAGAAACGCGACAAGACGCCGGTATGGCTTCGCGTTCTTGTACCTGTCTGCTCGGTCCTGCTCGGTCTCCTCGTTGGGTCTGTTGTCATGCTGTTTGCCCGTGTCAACCCGCTGAGAGTCTATGGAGCCATGGTCAAGGGAGCGTTCGGGTCGGCCTACACCTTCTCGGAGACGTTGGTCATCGCGGTTCCCCTCATCCTCATCTCGGCCGGGCTCTGCCTGGTCTACCGCATGAAGTTCTTCAACATCGGGGCAAAGGGTCAGTACATCATCGGGGCCATCTGTGGGTCCTACCTGGCGCTGTTCGGCCCCGCGACGATGTCCCGGCCGTTGCTGCTGACGTTGATGATGGTGCTCGGTACCCTTGGAGGAGCGCTGTGGGCTATCATCCCCGCACTTCTCAAGGTGTTCTGGAACGTCAACGAGGTCATTGCGACGCTTCTGCTCAACTATATCGCCTCGTACATTCTGTGGTTCTTCATGTATGGGACGTGGCGCGATCCTAGCAGCCACGGGTTTCCACTGTCCAAGAACTTCGCCCTCAACGCCCAGCTTCCGCGTATTCTACCGGCGCCCTCGCGGCTCCACATCGGGCTGTTCTTCGGACTGGCTGCGGCAGTGATCGTCTGGATCATTATCCGGAAGACGCGCTTCGGGTATGAGGCCAGAGTCCTGGGCGAGAACGAGCATGCAGCTAGATACGCCGGCATCAATGTGTTCAAGACGGTCATCATCGCGGCGGTCATCTCGGGAGGGCTTGCCGGCCTGGCCGGCATCGCGCACACCTCAGCCGTGCTGCGCATCCTGCAACTCGAGGTCAACTCAGACTACGGGTATACCGCTATCATCGCGGCCTGGCTGGCAGGGCTCGATCCGCTGGTCGCTGTAGGGGTCTCGGTGCTCCTGGCGGCTCTCGAAGCCGGCGGCTACCAGATCCAGATCATTATGCGGGTTCCCTTTGGCATCGTCGGCGTGATCGAGAGCTCGATCCTCTTCTGCCTGCTGGCGGGAGAGATCGTCACGCACTATCGCATAACCCTGACGAGGAGGCTGAGTACGCCCCTCGCCTTAGACGAAAGAGCTCGGGGGGCCGCATGAATCCTACTTTTGGCACCATCCTGATCAAGGTTCTCGCAGGAGCCATCCAGTCTGGGACGATTCTGCTGCTTCCCACGCTGGGTGAAGTCCTGACGGAGCGCAGCGGCGTGCTGAACCTGGGGCTTGAGGGGCTGATGCTGATTGGCGCGTTTTTCGGGTTCCTTGGAGCCATGAAGACCGGCAATCCCTATATCGGCCTGCTGCTCGGCATGGCAGCGGCAGCGGCGGCGGCAGCTATCCACGCCTTCATCTGTGTGACGCTCCGTGGCAACCAGACGGTCACGGGTCTCGCCCTGGCCATCTTCGGGACGGGCCTCACCAGTTTCTATGGAGACAGATGGGTCTCTCAGCGTCTCACGACCGCAATCAAGCCCATGGCTATTCCCGGGCTGTCACAGATCCCGGTCGTCGGCCCAATTCTCTTCAGCCAGGACCTGATCGTTTATGCCGGCTACATCCTGGTGGCCCTATTCTGGTTCCTGCTGTTCAAGACCAAGGTCGGTGTCAACCTGAGAGCGGTCGGCGAAAACGCGAAGGCTGCAGACGCCATGGGGGTCAACGTGGCGGGCACGCGCTACTTCTGGACTATCCTGGGAGGAGCGCTTGCGGGTGCGGGAGGAGCGTACATTACGTGCTGCATCCACCCATACTGGCTCAATGGCATCACTTCCGGCAAGGGGTGGATTGCCGTTGCTCTCGTGGTCTTTGCCATGTGGAATCCCTTCAACGCTCTCGTTGGATCGTTCCTGTTCGGGAGCATCGAGGCCCTGCAGCTTCAACTCCAGGCGGGGGGCGTCTATATCAACAGCGCTCTGCTGTCGATGCTGCCCTATGTGACGACGTTCGTAGTCATCATTGTGGCAACCCTCATCGTCCGTGTGCGTCACGTCGGGACGCCAAAGGAACTGGGGATACCCTATGCACGCGAAGAGAAGTGAGGGGCGTCTCTGAACCTGACGGGTCGAGATCCGTACGAACCGGCAGCCGCAACGGGCTGCCGGTTCGGTTCATCCAGGGACAGCGGAACCCCAACACGGGGGCACCCCGCTGCTACTTCAGAAGGACGGCGACCAGGAGCTTGATGCAGCCTTCGACGTCGCCGAGGTCGACCATTTCGCTGGCGCTGTGGACATAGCGGTCGGGGATGCTGATGACGCCGGTAGGGACGCCACTGGCGTTGGTCTGGATAGCAGCTGCGTCGGTTGTGCCGCCCTGGAGGACTTCGAGCTGGAACGGGATGCCATGTTCCTTTGCCGTCTGGATAAGCAGGTCACGGACAGCAGGCGTCGCGACCATCCCGGCGTCCTTGACCTTGATGGCGGGTCCCTTGCCCAGACCGATGTCCAGAACGTAACTTTCCGGGGCGTCACCCCAGCCAGTGACGTCCAGAGCGATGGCGAGGTCCGGTTGGACACCCCACGCGCCGACCTTGGCGCCCTTGATGCCGATCTCTTCCTGCACGCTGAACATGGCATACGTCTCGTAGTTCAGCTCCTCCCCCGCAGCGGCCTTTAGGGCCTCGATGAGGACGTAGCAGCCGATACGGTCGTCGAGGGCCGCAGAGGTCACGCGGTTACCCACCTGCACACAGTCGCCTGCGTATACTGCGAAATCGCCGACGGCGACATGCAGGAGGGCGTCATCCTTCGATGCAGCGCCGATGTCAAGGAACAGCTTATCCAGTGTCAGATGCTCGAGCGTCTTGTGTTCCTTGCTTTCGACGGCGGCAACGCCGAGAGTTCCGTTCGCGAAGACGAAGCGGTGTCCCAGGACCTTGTATGGGTCAAGCCCACCGACCGCGCCGAAGCGAAGGAAACCGTTCTTGTCGACGTGAGTGACGATGATACCGATCTGGTCCATGTGGGCGGACAGCAGCAACTTCGGTTTTCCTGGAGCGGGAATGCAGTAGATCAGGTTTCCCAGTGCGTCCACCCTGCAGTCCATATGCAGAGAATTGAGTTCGCGCGTGATGACACCGCGAATGCCCTCTTCGTAGCTGGTTGGCCCCCAGGTCTGTGTCAGTGTGTGGATAAGTTCGTTCATCTATGCCTCCGTGGTGGCAAGTTGTGCCAGAAACTTTGAAAGAAGTGATACCGTGTTTTCATAGTCACAGACCTTGATGAGCGACACGGGAGAGTGGATGTAGCGCGAAGGGACGGCAACTGCCAGTGCCCGTACACCCGACTTGGTGAGCTGGATGCTGCGAGCATCCGTGCCACCTGCCGGCATGCGCTTGAACTGCCAGGGAAGCCCGTTCGCTTTCGCGACCTCGATCAGCTGGTTGCGAAGCCGATGGTCCGTGATCATGCCGCCGTCCTTGATGGTGAGGACGGCGCCTGCGCCCAGGTTGGTGACCTCCTGGTAATCCTTGACCTCGCCAATGTCGGCAGCGATGGTGCCCTCGACGGTGATGCTGATGTCAGGCGTGTATCGCCACGCTCCAACGGTGGCTCCTTTGGTTCCCACTTCTTCCTGCGTCGAGAACATCCCGATGACAGGGAAGGGCCAATCCATCTTGAGCAGCTCGGCCACGATGGCGCAACCGACCCGGTCGTCAAACGCCTTGCCAACCAGATACCCGTCGCCGAATGTTCCGAACGCCGTATCGAACGTGATCTGATCACCGATGGCCACCTTGCCCGCCAGTTCCTTGTCCGACTTGGCGCCGACGTCAACAACGATGTCGTCGGCTTTGACAACGGTGGTCTCGATTTCTTCGCGGGTGGACAGATGCACTGCCTTGATGGCTGTTACGCCGGGAAGGCGGTCCTTGCCGACCAGCACCTTCTTGCCCAGCAGCAGCCGGTCGTCGATACCACCGGCCTTGCCGATGTGGAGGTACCCTTCCTTGGTGATGCGGGTCACGTACAGCCCGACCTCGTCCATGTGCGCGTTCAACATGATCTTGGCCCCAGGCTTGTCCATGCCCTTGAGCGCAAAGAGATTCTTGATGGGATCGCGCTCGAACCGGTCGACGTGACCCTCAAGCTCTGCTCTGAGGATGGCTGCGACCTCGTCTTCGTGCCCCGAGATGCCCCGTGCTTCGGTGAGCTTCTTCAGCAGCTCAATGCGTGTCTGTTCCATACAACTCTCCTATGAACGCCACGTCGAAGCCCTTCGCGACCTCGGCAATAAGTCTCGCTGTCCTGTCGACATCAACCTGGTCGGCGGTCTCGACGGGGGAGTGCATGTAGCGCAGCGGAATGCTCAGGACGCCGGTGGCGATACCGGAACCGACAAGCTGCAACGCGTCCGCATCAGTGCCGGAATATGACATGCAGGGTTCTTCGCTGGTGGGGATCTCGACTGCCTTGGCTCTTCTGCGAATGAGTTCGAGGACGTGGTCATTGACGACCGGGCCGACAGCAACGCCCGGACCGCCGCCGAGTGGGATGGTCTTGTGTTCCGGAACGCCGTCGGTGTCGGCATGCGTGACGTCGACGGCGATACCGACGTCGGGGTGAGCGAAATAGCCGCTGGTCCAGGCGCCGTTCCCAGTGATTTCTTCCTGAACGGTGAAGGCCATGACGACATCATATGGCAGTGTCGCATCCTTGAGCAGTTCGAGAGCTTGTACCAGAGCCACACCACAGAGGCGGTCGTCCTGAGTCTTTCCCGCGAACCGCTCGTTCATGAGATGGCTGATGCCGGCCGTGAACGTGACGGTGGAACCAATGTGGATCAGCTTGAGGACTTGCTCACGTGGAAATCCGACATCGATCCAGAGCTCATCGGAGGCAACCGGCTTGTCCATTTCGTCCTGCGACATGACGTGGACCGGCTTGAGTCCGATGATCCCGGGCAGAGGTTCTGTGCCATGGACGACGACCTGCAGCCCCGGCCAGACGCGTGGGTCGATCGATCGGCAATGGATGCCGAGAAAACCCTTGTCGTTGATCCTTGTTACCCAGGCGCCGACCTCATCGAGATGTGCGGCAAAGAGGATGGAGTGTTCACTCGAACGGCCCTTGCGGATGGCGATGAGATTGCCAAGGGGTGTGTCGTGAATCTCGTCGGCGACGCCGACCAGTGCACTGCGCAGGATGTCATGGAGACGGCATTCGTCTCCTGAAACTGCATAGGCACTTGTCAACTGTTCTACAAGCTTGTGCATGTTCGTCTCCTTTCCAGTAACCAGACTATTGTACGGCAAACGAACAGAACGTCAAAGTCAGCTTCGGGGGACGGCTTGACCACGTCGTTTGCCGCACTAAACTGAATTGTTATGAGGAGACACATTGACACGATACCGCACGAGAGCTCTCGCAACCGGCACATTGCGACAGTGGTGGCTGCACTTGTTCTCAGTGCCGCCATGTTCACCTCGGCATTCATCATGGCACGTTTTCCATCGGCAGTCGCGCCGGTTGTTCAGACAGACGTGACGATGACGAAGGCGGATCGGGTCCTCGTTTTGTCTCCACACCCAGACGACGAGTCCATCGCGTGCTCGGGTCTCATCCAGCACGCTCTCGAGGCAGGAGCACAAGTCCGAGTGCTGTGGATGACGGCGGGCGATCACAATATCGTGGGTCCGCCGTTGTTCTGGAGGACGGCGCCAGTCACGCCCGCACAGTTTCGGGACATCGGTCACAAGAGAATGCAGGAGGCGAAGAATGCAGCACACGTGCTCGGCCTGAGTTCGAATGACCTCATCTTCCTTGGGTATCCTGACGGAGGACTGTCGGACATCTTCATGAATGTATGGACATCGAAGCCCTACCGGAGCGGCGTCACAAACGCGGCGTCGGTCCCCTACGTGGAATCCGCAGTTGCGGGCCAGCCACAGACGGCTATGAATCTCCTCACCGACCTGGAGCAGGTCATGACGTCGTTCCAGCCGACCATTGTCGTTTATCCAAACCTGATCGACGAGCATCCTGATCACCAGGCGACCGAGCTGTTCGTCACTGCCGCTCTTGCCGACCTGCATCTCTCTCCGCAGCGTCTGGAGTATGTCGTTCATGTTGCGGGATGGCCAAGGCCCCTGCGATACGCGCCGTTCGTCGATGCCTATGCTCCCCCAGCTGCACGGGTCCTGGGTCTGCGTCAAGAGGTCGTCCATCTCACTCCGCAGGAGGTCGGCATCAAGACGAGTGCGATCCAGGCGCACGCCTCGGAGCTGCTTCCGTTTGCGACCCTGGTCGCATTCGCCCGCCGGACCGAGGTGTTTCTGGCTCCTGCGGACCTGACTGATCGCACAGATGCGGTCCGGATGGCCCAGTTCTTCTTCCCGATCAACCGCGTAGGGGACGAGGATCGCCCCGTCATTCGGACGTTTTCCACTATGGAGGGCGGTGGACATCTCCAACTCTCGCTGGAAATGGGTCGTGTCCTAAACAGGCTCGAAGAGATGGAGCTGTTCCTGTTTCCGCTCCCGGCGGGCGGTGGCTTTGGCTCCGCGCCCAAGCTCCACGTCATCTATCGTGGAGGCGCGGCAACTGCAGAGATGTCGGATCTGGGCCAGCCAACTGCGAAACGGATGACTGCCAGAGTTGGCCATGTCGGGACAACGGTCAGTCTGACGTTCGACGATACATTGATGGGGGGAAGCACCCCTCAGAAGCTCCCCTCGCATGGGACGAAAGTGCTCGGGGGCCTTGGACCAAAGGGCTCGGGGGGACGACTCCAGGGGTTTTTCCTCCGGATCGAGAAAGGGCCGGGGCGCGTCGACATCACGCGCAGCAGAACTGTCTGGATCGGCATTGCACCAGCCCTTCCGTGAGAGAAGCGGTGGCCTGACAACAGTAAAGCGGCGCTTGCGCGCCGCTTCTATTTTTCTATGCCAGAGAATACTACTTCTTGGCGATGGCGTCCTTCAAAGCCTTGCCGGCCTTGAAGAAGGGGGCCTTCTTTTTCGGAATGGTGATGGCTTTGAGGGTCTTGGGGTTGACGCCCTTGCGAGCCTTGCGCTCCTTGACGCCGAACGTACCGAACCCAACGAGTGCGACCTTGTCGTTCTTCTTCATGGCTTCCTTGACGGCATCCATGAAAGCATTGACCATGACCTCAGACTCCTTCTTGGTCATCTTCGTCATGTCGGCGATTCTGGCTACGAGTTCTCCCTTGTTCATGCGATCTCCTTTCCTGTTTTTTATCGCGCTTTTCCCCACGACTGGGAAGGTACGCATGTAGTATAGCACATTTTGGCAAAATCGGGTAGCGTTATAGCCGCTCCTCATGGGAGATGACAGCGAAACGCGCTCACAATGGGGCATCACCGCGTGGTGATATGCGGTCCTGGACAGCAGTTGGTGGACGTGACGGGAAAGTTGCTTCTCATGCCGGATAAGTCGGATCTCCCACCAGATTTGTCAAGATTGACCGAGGAAATTTGAAAGAGCGACAGGTCAGACATCCTGAAATTGGTTGTGTCGGGTCGGCCCGGGCACCCTTCAAGGTTGTTTGTGCGTGATGACGCACTGACGACAGGGATACAGCCACCACTCATAGGAGCGCCAGCCACCCACGGCGGCTGGATGGTGCTTCCTGGCATGCTGACAGTCCGACGGCAAATCTGGACATGGCAAGCGCCATGTTGTGTGTATACTATGCATGAGAACTTGTCCACATCGTAGCGGGAGGTATGTATGGCGATAGACGAGAAGCTTGCAGAGTTGGGTATCATATTGCCAGAAGCGGCGGCGCCCGTTGGCAGTTACGTTCCGGTCAAGCTCACCGGCAACCTTGCGTTCGTGTCGGGAATGCTGCCGAGCGTGGGCGGTCGTGTCAAACAGACCGGGCGCGTTGGAGAAAGTGTCACCACGGAGGAAGCCTATGATCTTGCCCGCATCTGCGCCATCAACGGTCTCGCTGCCCTGAAGAGTGCCATTGGCACGCTGGACCGCGTCAACGGTATCGCGATGGTGCAGGGATTCGTACAAGCGGCTCCGGACTATGTGGAAGTGCCCAAGGTGATCAACGGGGCTTCCGACCTGCTTGTCGCGCTCTTTGGTGATGCCGGTCACCACGCGCGCTTCGCCGTCGGGGTCGCATCTCTTCCCATGAATGCGCCCGTCGAGGTCGCGTTCATCGCCGAGCTCATGCCCTGACACGCGTCTCGGATCATCGGCAGTCGGGAGCCTTCGTTGAAGCGACGCCCGGTCGTGCTATTATAGAGCCTGTTCAGGGGGTAGCCACAATGACCAGTAAGGTACGTGTTGTCATGAAGGTCAACGGCACTGAGTATCATGTCACGACACAGACCAGCAGGACGCTCACCGAAGTCCTGCGGGAGGATCTGGGGCTTCTCGGCACCAAGATCGGTTGCAACAAGGGCGAGTGTGGTGCATGTACAGTCATTATGAACGGTCGGTCGGTCATCAGCTGCCTTTTGCTAGCGGTGCAGGCGGAAGGAGCGACCATCACGACGATCGAGGGGCTGGCGGAGTGCGGCAATCCATCAGCGCTCGAGCAGGCGTTCGTCGAAGAGGGAGCTGTCCAGTGCGGTTTCTGCACACCAGGGATGGTCATGTCCGCAGAGGCGCTGCTCATTGAGAACCCGCATCCATCGGAAGCAGAGATAGAGACTGCCTTGGAGGGGAATCTCTGCCGTTGCACGGGCTACAGGAAGATCGTTGCCGCGGTGCAGAAGGCAAGTCAGAGCCGCGAATGACTGCAGCAGTCGTTCTGGCGGCTGGACATGCCGACAGGATGGGTTCAAACAAGCTGACATTGCCGCTTGGCTCTGGGACGGTTGTCGGCCGTGTTGTCGCAACTGCTCTCGCTGCCTGTGACAGCGTGATCGTTGTCATCGGGCTGCACGATCAGGGGACGAGGACTGCTGTGGAACAGACAGCAAGAGCTCTTGGCGCCGAAGGACGAGTCGAAGTTGCGGAGGGCGTACCCTACGATCCGGGTATGTTTATCTCGGTTCAGGCGGGGCTGCGACAGGTAGCGGGCGCCGATGTCATACTCATCTTTCCCGGGGACATCCCGCTCATCCTGCCCGAAACCGCAATTGCTGTGAGAGATGCGGTGTTGGCGGGACAGGTAGACGTGGCCGTGCCGTCGTGCGGAGGACGGCGAGGGCATCCTGTTGCGATCAGCGGGCGGTGTGTCCCGGAACTGCTTGCCATGTCGGAGCGCTCCACGTTGCGGCAGTTCATGACGCTCCGTGCGTCCACCACGAAGCTGGTCTCCGTCGACGACCGTGGCATGTTGCTGGACATGGATACCCCTGACGAATATGACCGTGTCCTCAGGTGTCTCGGGTCTGCGGGAGCGTCCACTAAGGAGGTCTGATGGATTCCATCTATCAATATGTCGCGAAACTCGAACAGGAGGGCCGTGAGTTCGCCATCTGCACGGTCATCGACGCCCAAGGCTCTTCTCCAGGGCGCACCAGCTTCAAAATGGTCATCCTGCCCGATGGCACTCAGCATGGGACCGTCGGTGGCGGGAAACTGGAACTGACTGTTGTGGGAGCCGCTCGCGACGCCATTGCCGAAGGAAAGTCACGCGTCGTCACCTTCGATCTGAGCCAGAATGGCAAGGACAGCCTCGGGATGCTGTGCGGCGGTCAGGTCACGCTGTACATCGAGTACGTCGGCAGTCGTCCGCTGCTGTATATCTACGGCGCCGGGCACGTCGGCCGTTTTCTGGCGACATTCGCCTCTCTTGTCGGTTTTGAAGTGACTGTCCTGGACGATCGGCCGGAGTTTGCCACCCCTGGTCATATCCCCGACGCACACCACTTTCTGACCGGCGAGTTCGTAGAACTGGTTCAAACGACCACCTATGGTCCGCAAGGGTATCATGTCATTCTTACGGACAGGCATGTGAGCGACGAGCGAGTACTGAAGGCACTTCTGGAGCGCAAACTGGACAACCGTTACATTGGGATGATCGGTTCCCGGTCGAAGACGCTTGAGGTTTTCCGCCGCCTTGTGGCCGCAGGAGTAGGCAGGGAAGACCTTGCACGCGTGTATGCCCCAGTTGGCATAGACCACGGCGGCCAGACTGCCGAGGAAATAGCACTTGCCATCTGCGCTGAACTCGTGGCCGCCCGTCACGACCGCACCCTGGCCGATTCGATGAAGAACAGGGCGAACGTCATTGGACTTCTGGAGAGCAAACCATGATCAAGGAACTCGAGTACCACGCAGCACACGACCTGAAGGAAGCGCTGGAACTGGCGGAACAGTTCGGACCACGCAAGCGCTTCCTGTCCGGCGGCACGGACGTGACAGTGCGTCTCAAGGAAGGACTCGTCAAGGAAGACGTTATTGTCGACCTTTCCCACGTGGCTGAACTCCGCTTCGTGCGTGAGGAATCAGGCGTCGTCCATGTTGGTGCTTGTGCCACCCATGCGGACCTCAGCGTTTCCCCCATCGTGCGGCAGCACGGCCGCGCGCTCGCCCTGGCGGCTTCACGAGTTGGTGGTCCTCAGATCCGTAACATGGGGACGGTCGGCGGCAACGTAGCCAACGCATCTCCTGCAGGTGACACGATCCCGGCGCTCATCGCTCTCAATGCCGTCGTGTCCATTGCCAGCCGTACGGGCACCCGGGAGGTTCCCATCATCGACTTCTTCACGGGGCCGGGACGGTCCGTGCTTGCCGCAGAAGAACTCGTGACGGAGCTCCATTTCCCTGCGACGGGGCCAGGCGAACTGACCGGTTTTGGCAAGCTGGGTGCACGGCAGGCGATGACGATCTCCACTGCCAACGTGGCCTTCTACTTCAGGATCGGCGACAACCGGCGTATCGTCGAGGCTCGCATCGCCTTCGGCTCGGTCGCGCCGACCGTGGTCCGGGCACACAAGACCGAGCAGATGTTCTGTCAGCTTCCTCCACTCCTGTCATGGGACGCCATTCGCGGTGCGGCCCAGATGGCCTGGAAGGAAGTAGCGCCCATCGATGACCTGAGAGCAACTGCCGTCTATCGCAAGGAAGCCGTCGTCGGGCTTCTTGCCGAGGCCGCCTACGAAGCGCTTGCCTCCTGCTGGCATGAACGTTAAGATCAAGCTCTTTCAGGACTACAAACAGTACCACGACACGCCCGAATACGAGCTGGAACTCCCGGCAGGAACGATGGCCGGAGAGATCGTGCGACAGCTTGGCATCAAGGGCCCTGAACTGGCGTACCTCATCCTCATTCTGAAGGGAAAGCGCGTGTACGACGAGTACGTCCTTCAGGATGGTGACGAGCTTGTGTTTTTGGCCCCTATCGGTGGTGGCTGAGTGTGAAAGGAGTGATGTGATGGACGATATCCGTTTCGAGCAGATCGCCAGGATCGACGCACAGGGCAAGACGTGCGGCACCATGGAGTACATGTCCGACCTCTCATTCCCGGGGATGCTGTATGCGTGGTTTGTGCGCAGCAAGTACCCGCATGCCTTGATCAAAAGCGTCGATGTCAGCAAGGCGATGGCGCTGGATGGTGTCGTTACGGTGCTGACGGCGGCAGACGTGACCGGGTTCAACGGGTTCGGGATCGTCGATCCCGACATGCCGGTCATCTGCGGCGACAAGGTGCGGTACATGGGGGATACCGTTGCGCTGGTGGCTGCCATAACTGAACGCATCGCCGAGCAGGCGGCGGCTCTGGTCGACGTGGACTACGAAGTCCTGCCGGTCGTCGACGACCCCATCGAGGCGCTGAAGACCGATGCCCCCAAGGTCCACGACAAGGGCAACGTCTGCCTGCACACCCTCATCACCAAAGGCGACGTGGAACAGGGACTCCGCGAAGCGGACGTGGTCATCGAGCACGAATACCGGACGCCACGTCAGGCCCATGTGCCGCTGGAGACCGAATCTGGTGTGGCCGTGCCGGAAGCCGACGGCTCGCTGTCGATGTATGCGGGTTCTCAGTATGCGTTCCGGGACCAGCTGCAGCTTGCCCGTATCCTGGGGATGAACCCCCGAATGATCCATGTCTACAGCAACCCTGTGGGTGGCGGTTTCGGGGGCAAGGACGAACTGACCATCCAGGGTGGCATCGCCCTGCTTGCCATGAAGACGGGCAAACCCGTCAAGGTCTTCCTCTCGCGCGAGGAGTCGCTGGTGTCGGGCTGGAAGCGGCATCCGTTCATCGTGCGTATGAGAACCGGTTTCAAGAGCGACGGTACGATGCTTGCCAACGACGTCACCTGCTACGAAGACAAGGGAGCCTATAGCTCGCTGGGAGGTCCCATCCTCAACTTGGCGCTCGAACATGCTTCGTCCTTGTACCGCGTCCCCAACACGCGCCACGAGGGCTGGGCCGTGTTCACCAACAACGGTGTCTGTGGCGCTTTCCGTGGTTTCGGCGTGCCGCAGGTCCTGTTCGCGCTGGAATCCAATATGGACGAGGCGGCGGAGAAGCTGGGGCTGGATCCGGTCACGATACGGCGGAAGAACGTCCTGCACCAGGGCGAGGTTTCTCCTATCGGCCATACCCTGCGCACAGGTGTTTCCATGGAGCTGGTCCTGGACGCCATTGAGAAATCTGATCTGTGGCAGCACCGCGAGGAGTACAAGAAGGCGGACAAGCCATGGCTCCGGCGCGGGGTAGCCCTGGCGCTGGCTCCACAGGGAGCCGGACTTGGGCTCGGGATTCCTGATTATGCCGGTGCGTACATCGATCTCGACCGGGACGGCAACTTCACGCTGCGTATTGGTCTCGTAGAATATGGCCAGGGCACACATACCGGTTTCACACAGATGGCTGCAGGTCTTCTGCACGTTCATCCATCGCGCGTGCGGATTGTTGCTGGTCAAACGGAGGGTTCGGTCGACGCGGGCCCGGCTTCTGCGTCGCGCTCCATGTACACGGCCTCGAACGCCATTGCGGCAGCTTTCCGTGACTTCGGTGTCAAGGTGGCGGGCGCGCTGGATGCGAAGTATCATACTGGAGCGGATGTGTTCTGTGAGGCGAAGGACGGCGGCATGACGACGCCGGTGGGCTTCCGGACGTATGAGGAACTGGCTCAGGAGTTTTCTCAGGAATCGTCGTTGCGTGGGGAGGGCTACTTCGTGTGGCCGACCGCCGACCGGGAGATCCCCGGGGCTGCCGGGCTGCCACACTGGATCTACAGCTTCGCCGCCCAGGCGGCCTTGGTTGAAGTCGACACACTGACCGGCGAAACCCACCTGCTCAGGGTCGCGACCGCCCTGGATACAGGACACACAGTCAACCAAGAGCAGGTCGAGGGGCAGATCGACGGCGGCGTTGCGCAGGGCGAGGGGTTCGCCCTGTTCGAGGACACGCTGATCGCCAAAGGGCAGGTGCGCACCAAGAACTTCTCCACCTACATCATCCCGACCGTCCAGGATGTGCCAGCGCACGAGTACATCATCCTGGAGAATCCAGAGGGAACTAGTGCCCTCGGGGTCCGAGGTATTGGCGAAGTGGTGATGGTCCCGATCATTCCTGCTGTTGCCCTGGCGATCCACGACGCCACGGGTGTCTGGGTGCGTCACCTTCCGGCGACGCCCGAGCGTGTGTATCGACTCCTGCACCCCGGCCTTTAGTAGCTGGATCCAATGTTCAGAGCGCCCTCGCGGATTTTCGTGTTCTGCGGGGGCGCTTCTTATATGGTTTTGTCGGGAACTCATGGGGCGACAGAACCGTCTAAGTGCTGAGTTCGTAGGTCCAGGAGGTTCATCGTAGATTGTGAATAAAGTGTGAAGTTTAACCGTCAGTCAACAGACGAGATTCGCGTTGTATTTATGGAGACGATTCCCGGTCTTTTGAGGTTGCAGGATGATCTGCAACTGCCACGCTTTATGTAGCAACCAGGAGGAGATTGATGAGGAAAGCTTCTGTACTTCTCTTGATTATCGTTTCATTGCTGGCGACTTCGTTCGTGGGCATCGGTGTGCCGCGGGCAAAAGCTGCAACGCAGCCGCAGGTCGTGCTCACGACGAGCGGAGCCGGCCTGACGTCTGGGTATAGTGTCACCTTCACGACTGGGCCTGCCGGTAACCTCACGGGCAACCAGGGGAAGGTCTCGATCGTCTTCCCCACTGGTACTTCTTTGCCCGCCATCATCTCGCCGAATGCCGTGCGCCTCAATGGGCTGACACCGCCTGCAGTGCAGGTCGCCGGTCAGCGCGTCGACGTCACCGTGGCAGCCACTGTGGGTGTCAATGCTCAGGTGCAGGTAGTGTTCGACAAGGCTGCCGGAATCCGCAACCCGTCGACCCCTCAGTCTGTTGCGCTACAAGCGTATACGACATCGGAGAATAGCAGCGTGTCGAGTGCGATGTACCGGATCGTTGCTTCTGCTCCCACGATTGCGACGGTGACCCCTCTGAATCCTGATGGACTCAACGGGTACTACAAGAGCCGCCCTGTCGTGAGCATCGCCATTATTGGCGGTTCCAGTGCGGGGTTTTTTGTCTACTATCGAATCAACGATGGCGGTGAGACTCTATACACCTCGCCCATTCAGGTCCCAGACGGTAACATAACGATCGCGTACTATGCGCAGGACAGCGTGGGGAACCGGGAGGAGGTAAACACGCTGAGCCTCAAAGTGAAGACGGCGCTGCCTCAGATCACGGTTCTCTCGCCGGCGGACGGGAGCTTGGGCAGCACTCAGGACGTGACGCTGACGGGGCGCACGGAAGCAGGCAGTTCCGTCACAGTGAACAGGATTGCCGCGACGGTCCTGCTTACAGGCGAGTTCTCTGCGGGTGTCAGCCTTCGTGAGGGGCCCAACGCACTCCAGGTCATTGCCACGGACGTCGCAGGCAACGTCGGTCAGAAACGTGTGAACGTGACCCTCGATACCAAGCCGCCCGTGCTCACCATGACGTCGCCGAAGATCTACTCGACGGTGATGACACAGCAGGTGGCGGTCAGCGGCAAGACCGAACGTGGCGCGACTGTGACGGTCGCCGGCGCGAAGGTGAACGTGGCAGCGGACGGTTCGTTCAGCATCATGTACATGTTCCCGAAGGGAGGGCTGAATGTCGTCGAGGTAACCTCGACAGATGCAGCGGGGAACAGTGCGAAGGCCAAGACTCCTGTCACCTATGTCGCACGCACGCTGATTCGGCTTCAGGTTGCCAACAGGACGGCAATGATCAACGATGCGACGAAGACGCTGCAGGCGGCCCCCATCAATGTGAAGGGTGTCGTCGTGGCCCCGCTCCGGTTCATCGGAGAGGCGTTCGGAGCCACAGTGGAGTGGGAGCCCGTGTTCAAGATTGTCCGGCTTCAGCTGGCCTCCACGACCATCTACCTCCAGGTGGGATACAACTACGCGTCGGTGAACGGCAGGAGGATCATGCTCCAGGGTCTGCTGTCTATTATCAACGGCACGGCGATGGTCCCGATCCGTTTCATTGCGGAAGCATTTGGTGCTCAGGTTCTCTGGAAAGCTCCTACCCAGGGCATCGACATCACGTATCCGAAGCCCTGAGTAAGGGCTGAGGGCGAAGGACTGTTCACAGAGGAGACGTGCATCATGAAGCATGAGGGACTGATCGTCGGTCTGATTGTCGTCGCGGCGGTCATTTCTGGGGCGGGACTGGTCCTCGGGGTTGCACGCCCCGCGCGCCAGATCAGGGTTGTTTCTGCCACCGGTACGACCCAGAAGTCGTTTGTACCAGATATCGCCCATTTGGACCTGGGTGTCCAGACGGACGCCCCAACAGTGCAGAAGGCTCAACAGGACAACCTGGCGACGATGAACGGCGTCCTGGCTGCCCTGAAGGCGGCCGGCGTCAAGAACGAAGACATCCAGACCAGCAATTTCTACATCAACCAGAACTTCGACTACGCAAGTGGGAAGTCGGCGAAACCGACCGGGTGGCATGTCAGCAATATCGTGACCGTCCGCGTCAAGCCGGACCTCGTTTCGACCGTCATCGACGCGGCGTCGAAGGCCGGGGCGAACCTCTTCAACAGTATCAGCTTCGATATCAGCAATCGGGAGGAGATGAAGGCAGGACTGATGAAGGATGCTGTGGCGAACGCCCGGGCGAAAGCCCTGGGAACGCTGGAAGGCACAACTCATACCCTGGGTGACATCGTTTCAATAGCGGCGGACTGGTCCGGGCCTTCTGTGGTCACCTCTGGTCCACAGGGAACGGGGGGCGGAACAGATTTCGTCCCCGTGGAAGCCGGCACCAATGTCCTGTCGGTCTCGGTATCTGTTAGTTTCGAGCTCGACTGAAGGCTTTGCCGGCATATTGTTCGTCCGTTTCGCCCCGCCGAGGTACATCGACGGGGCGAAACCATGTTGCTGGTGTTGCATACGTGCGGCAGGATGGTAGTATGATTTCATGTTCTTCACAATTGGGAACGGGAATCCAGTTGAATGCCACTTCTTGGCGTGATTGAACTGCACGCGCTATTCATGCTGACTTGCGGTTCACTGTCTGTTCACATAGGGCGATGACACAATCGTCCATCGAGGGTAGAATACAGCCATGAGAAAGATACTGGTCGTCGAAGACGAAGAGAATATCCGTACGCTCGAGAAGCTTTATCTGCAGAAGGAAGGCTATGAACCCATTCTGGCCGCGACCGGGCGCGAGGCATTGCGCCTGTTCGACGAGCAGAAACCTGATCTTGTGATCCTGGACCTTATGCTGCCCGAGCTGAGCGGCGAGGAGGTCTGCCGCGAAATCCGGAAGAAGTCGACCGTGCCGATTATCATGGTGACAGCCAAGAGTGATGAGATCCAGAAGCTGGAAGGCCTGGAGATCGGTGCCGATGACTATGTGACCAAGCCCTTCAGCCCACGTGAACTCATGGCCCGCATCAAGGCGGCGCTCAGGCGGTATGACTGGGAGCGTCTGGCTGACACGGCGCCGGTGGAGAAACTGGTCTTCAAGGATATCGTCGTCTATCCGGGCAAGCACCGCGTTGTCAAAGCGGGCAAGGATATCATGCTCACCCCCAAGGAATTCGAGGTGTTTACGCTACTGGTCAAAGCCAACGGCGAACCTGTCTCGCGTTCCAGCCTCATCAAAGAGATCTACGGCGGCAGCGATGACGAAGTCTTCGACCGTACCATCGATGCTTATATCAAAAATATCCGCAAGAAAATCCAGGATGACCCCGGAAACCCGACGTACATCGAATCCATCTACGGAGTCGGATACCGTATCTTGGTATAACGTGACCTGTTGAAGAAGACGTCCAGCTTCCAGACCAGGCTGATCCTCAGCTACGCGGCGCTTCTGGTACTGGTCATGGTGCTGTCGATCACGGTAGCGGACGCCTTCTTCATACAGGCATTCAAGACCTTCCTGGCCGGCGGATATGGTTCGCCCTTTGGCATCACGTCGATGGTCATCGAGCCGAAAAGCTACCTGCTGACCGCCACGTATCTTAAGTTCCATGACATGATGCGTCTCTCCGTGTGGATCGGTGGATGCGCTGTCATGTTGATCGCGCTCGGCGTGGCAGGCTGGTTCACGCGGCGCTTCTCTCAGCCTATCTCCGGGTTCGCCAGCTTTGCCGACCGTATCGGCCACGGTGACTACGACGCACAGATCTCGAACAATCAGGGACTGCGTGAATTTTCCGAGCTGTCCGACTCGCTCAATCACATGGCACAGGAGCTGAAGTGCCGTGATGAGGTGGAACAGGAACTCTTCTCCAACCTTTCTCACGAGCTTCGCACCCCCGTGACGGTCATCAAGGGCTACATGGAAGCTCTCGACGCCGGTCTGATCTCCAGCCCCCAGGAGCTTCATTCGGCTGTAGAGGCGATTTCCCAGGAGACGGCCAATCTCGAGATCATGATCAACGAATTGCGGCAGCTTGCCCAGATCGACAATAATGCCGTCATGCCTGAGGAGTCGGACTTCAGCGTCGATGAAGTGCTGGGGTATATCTGGCGAAGGTTCGCCCCCATCGCTGCTGGCCGTGGAGTCCTGTTGTCGCACCAGTTCGAGGCGCACGTGCAGGTCCACCTCGACCGTCAGCTTCTGGACAGGTCAGTGGCCAATCTGCTGAGCAACGCCATCACGGCCACGCCGTCGGGAAACTGTGTGACCCTTTCCAGCGCAGTCGATGGGTCGCACAGAGTCAGCATTGTCGTCGAAGATACCGGATCCGGGATCGCCGAAGAAGACTTGGCACACGTGTTTGATCGCTTCTTCAGGGGGGACCGTTCGCGCAACAGGAGGAGTGGAGGCTTGGGCCTTGGGCTTCCCATCGCCAGGGATCTCGTAGAGATCGAAGGCGGTCACCTCGATATCACGAGCACTGTAGATGTTGGCACACGCGTAACCGTATCCTATCCGCGGTCTGTCATCGTACGCGAGGAGTCCCTTCTGGCTTCCTGAAGAGCTCATGTTGCACCTATCGCTCGCAGGGTTACACTGAGACCAGCGGCCCGTGGCGGCCGACTTGTCGACAGGGGGTGGTCTATGGCCGGAGACAACATGTTGCACGCCGAAGTTCGTCAGACTGAAGGACTCACATTCGTGGCACGCGGTCCTTCCAATCACTGGGTTGTCCTGGATACGTCCGAATCGGGTGGCGGTCACGGGGCTGGGTCCAGCCCCATGGAAGTGCTGCTGATGGCGCTTGGTGGATGCACAGGGATGGACGTTGTGTCGATCCTCGCCAAAATGAAAGAGTCGTATGCGGGATTCCGTGTCGAGTTGTCCGGCGAACGTGCGGAGGAGCACCCCCACCGGTTCACCCGCATCTACATTGACTTCTACCTGACGAGTGACAGTGTTGTGACGGACAACGTTGCCAAAGCGATCCGGCTGTCCGCCGAGAAGTACTGCTCCGTCGGCTGGACACTGGCGCCTCGTGTCGCCCTGGTCCACAGGTATCACATCATCCGTGGCACGGGCGAGGAGACCGGCGAGGTCGTCTGATCTCGCCATACGTCATTCCCGCGCCTCCGTCTGGTTTACTCTGCCCCATGATTTGATATGATAAGGATATGGGAGCCAGAAGACACAGAAACAAACATCAGGATCAAACCCCCGTGGTGGTGCCGGTCGCTGGGTCGCGCAAGGAGGATGTTGCTGCACCGAAAGCTGCGACAGCAGACACCTCCCAGGACCACACGCTCGACACGTTCTTCGATCCCGCGCATATACGTCTAAGCAGTGTCATGCAGCACCAGTCTGAGCTGGCGACGCTCGCCTGGCACTTTGCCCTTGCGTCCGTGTTCGTGCCGGTGGCCGGCATTGTTCTCGGTCTTCTCGCAGTTCTGTTCGCGCGCGAAGCCCGTGACATGTTCGATCTTGTCGGTGGGGCCGACTTCGACAGGCGCCGGGCGCACAAGTCTCTTGTCATCGGAGGTACGATGACGGGGGTCTGGCTGATCGGGACGATCGTGCTCATTGTTGTCCTCGCGTCCAGGGGATTCTAGTCGAACGACGCGACACCAGTCTGCGACACCGAGCTTGGCCGGTTGTCACAGATGGCGTAGACTGCCTCAGAACTTGTAACCGAACTGTCGCAATAGGGCCTTTCTGTCCGCCGCGTCGCTGTCGCTCTCGGCGCCCTTCGGTTTCTCTCCGTCGATGACGCCCAGGATGCCGCGGCCGGCTCCGTCGTCGGCGACAACAACCTTGAGCGGATTTGCGGTTGCGGCGAAGATGCTGCAGATCTCCGGCACCATCTTGAGAGCGTTGAGTACATTGATCGGGTAGGCGTTCCCAAGCAGCAGGACAAAGATGTGTCCCGCGCCGATGGCCAGGGCGTTATCCCGGGCGAGTGAGATCAGGTGCTCGTCCGTCCCCGCGCACCGCACCAGGCAGACCCCGGATGCTTCGTTGAACGCGAGCCCGAACTTTACGCCCGGCACGGCGTTCACCACAGTCTCATAGATGTCCTCGACACTCTTGATGAAGTGTGTCTGCCCGATGATGACGTTCATGTCCTCGTCCTTCGTGACTGCTACTAACTCCAGCTGCATAGCATCACCTCCACGTGCATTGTAGCGCCAGAAGTGCAGGAGCCAACGGCACCGTGCCCTCCGTCATTCCCACCCCCTCCGTCATTCCCCCCCCGAGCATTTCTTTCCAATGCAAGGGGTGCTTTCGGCGAAGGCGGGAATCCATCCTTGTATCTGCCTGAACAAAGGGCTTGACAAGACTGAAACGGATACCAAAATGACTTTTAGTACTTGAAAGAATAGTTTGCACATGACGCTGACCATCCTGACCGCCGGGTCAATGATGATAGTTGGGACCTATTCAAGAAGGAGGGACCAAGTAATGAGAAGGGTATTGACCAGTTTAAAGAGAATAGTTGCGGTTTTAGTAATTTTTTGTCTGATGTTCTCTCTGATTCCTGCCAGCGCGTTTGCTGTTGCAGCATCCGACATTTCAGGTCATTGGGCACAAGTCACGATTCAAAGCTGGATGGACAAAGGCCTGATAAAAGGGTATCCAGACGGTACGTTTAAACCTGATCAGCACGTAACCAGAGCCGAGTTTATGACACTCGCCAACCGTGCTTTTGGTTACACGGCCGTTGTTCCAATAACCTATTCAGACGTCAAGGCAGGGTCATGGTATGCGCCTGAAGTGGCGAAGGCGAAGGCTGCAGGCTATATTTCCGGGTATCCGGATGGCACCATGAAACCTGAGAACCCAATCACCCGTGAAGAAGTGGCAACTATTGTAGCGCGTATAAAGAACTTAACCTCCGATGCCAACGCCGCCAGCAAGTACACCGATGCTGCCAAGATTGGCAGCTGGAGTAAGGGACAGGTCGGTGCAGTAACGTCTGCAAAAATTATGCAGGGATACCCTGATGGCTCCTTTATGCCGCAGGGACTTATGACAAGAGCAGAAGTTGTCGTTGCCTCGGACAATGCTCTGCATTATACGGCACCACTGATCGGTACATCAAACGTAGCCATAAATGCTATTGGCGATGCGACAGTAGTGGTAGGAGAAATAGCAACAAAGACAGTAACAACCACACCTGCAGATGCAACTGTAACGGCGGTTTCAGGCACGACAGCTGTTGCAGTAGTGAGTATTACTGGCCACAATATCACAGTAACAGGAGTTAGTGCAGGTACATCAAAAATAACGGTAACTGGCTCAAAATCAGGCTATGGCAATGGAACAGCAACCTGGACAGTAACAGTAATCCCCGTTCCCGTAGTCTCAGGAGGATCAGCGCCAGCGCCGACCACCTACACCGTCACCTTTGATAGCCAGGGCGGAACTCCAACACCTGATCCAATAACAGGCATCGCCTATGGTGCTACAGTAACGCTGCCAACAGCTCCAACGTACGCTGGCCATACCTTTACTGGCTGGTTCACAGCAGCAACTGATGGTGCCGCATTCACAGCAACTACGGCAGTGACCGCCAGTATCACCGTCTATGCACAGTGGACAGCGCCAGCACCGACCACCTACGCAGTGACCTTTACCGTAGCCGATGCAATGTACGCAATTGTTGGGGCGAACATCACCATCGCCAGTCACACATTATCAACAGACGTCTATGGTGTAGCAACCATTAACTTAGGAAATGGAACCTACCCTTACGACGTAACAGCAACAGGCTATGACGCCACAAGTGGTAGTGCAGTAGTAAACGGTGCAGCAGTAGCTGTACCAGTAACAATGACAGCCACAGCAGCACCTGTACAATTAACGATTGCAGACCCTACACTGACGCTATCAAAAGTAGCTGATGAAACCACAACAGCAGCAGTCACAGCAGGAGCATTGGCTGGCGTTGCTGGTGATGATGATGTAACAATAAGTGCAGCAGCAACGTACGATACAGCAGCTGTAGGGACAGGCAAAACCATCACCGTCGTTTACACCCTTGGCGGAGCAGATGCCGCAAAGTATGTTGCACCAGTGAACTACACAGTAGCAACTGGTGAGATTACAGGAGCACCCTATGCAACGGTACCAAGCGCTATTCATTTAGCAATAGGTAGTACAGCCCCAGTTGGCGGAATTACAGATGTAGCTATTCCAGCAGCAGGCGCTACCGATACAACTGGTGCAGTAACTGGTTGGGTAACAGCAACACATGACAAGATTAAATTTACAGTCACAGATGCTGGTGGTGCAACATCAACAATTACAATCAACGCAGGTGTTTACACAAGCGAAGCTGACTACACAATTACAGCTACTTCTGCCCTTACAATTGTTGTAACAACAACAGAAGCAGGCAAAACACCTGCTGTAAGAACATTTACGGTAACAGTAGAACCAACCATCTGCGGCCATGACACTGAATTTGGTGGTTTTACAAGTAAAGTCACCATACCAGGCACCAGCAAGTCGGGATATGCCATCTATAATGCTGCCCAACTGCAACATATGGCAATGCATCCTACTGAAAATGCTGTATTGATGAATGACATCGTATTCGATCCTGGTGCTATTGGTACTACAGATACTGCCATGGGAGTCCTGAGCGCAGCAGCTATTAAGTACGGTTTTACGTCAGGACATGACATTAGTCAATTCACAAGTGGAAACTTTGTGCCAATAGGTTTCTTTAAAAGTCATACAACAGGTTTTTACCCGAATGAAATTACAGTAATTGATGTTAATGCCCCATATACCGGCATATTTGATGGAAATGGACATACGATCTCAGGGCTTAACATAGATGGGGCCGGAGTGAATTACGTAAACAGTGTGGGATATGTAGGGCTGTTCGGCTACACATCGGGAGCAGAGATTAAAAATTTGATTATTAAAGACGCTACGGTTAAAGGATTGAAGTATGTTGGTGGCGTAGCAGGGTACATGAATGGCGGCTCAATCACCAATGTGTCAACCACAGGAAGTGGCTTAATTTCAGGAAATGTTGATCAGGGAGGTATTGTCGGGTTTGCCACTGGTTCGGCAATCAGCAATGTATCAAATAATCTGGCCACGCAAGGAGATAATGTTGGAGGTGGAATTGCAGGAGAGATTATTCGTAGTACCCTAAGCCACGCAAGAAATACCGGAAGGATTAAAGCCCCTTGTGCAGGAGGTTTAGTGGGGTACAGCCAATATAGTACAGTTGAATTTTCTTATAACACAGGAACAATTGGCGGAAGTATTAGCCAGGAAGGTTATAGACCTGTTGGCGGTTTGGTAGGAGAAAATGATTACAGTACCGTTTCCAACTCATACAATACTGGATCGGTTACAGGATCTTGGCAATGGATTGGCGGCGTGGTAGGAAAGAGTACCGGGGATAATACTACAAAATCCCAAATCGTGAATGTATATAATACTGGAGCAGTCAATGGACATGACTGGGTTGGAGGAATAGTAGGTGAAATTGATTTTTACAATCAAATAAACCATGTCTATAATACCGGAGCAGTTACAGGAACTGCAACTGTTTATGGAACTATTGATTATATTGGTGGCATAGTTGGGGGTTTCGGGTATGGTGACAATTCATTGAACAACTCCTACAATACTGGGATGGTTAGTGGAGGAGGCGGAGCCAATACTGGAAGCGTGGCCGGGTTCGTGAGAGGTACTGGTTTTAACAATGTCGTTTCCGCCTGCTACTGGCTAACAGGAACTTACACCAAGGGCATTGGAAATAACTACGGAACTACTATATCTTTTGAATCGAGCGATTCTGTCACCATGAAGATAATTAACGATGCCATATCCGCGATCACAGCTGCAGCAAAAACAACACCAACACTTAATGCAATGGTAGCAAATGCTACATTAGCAACAGGAGCAGGCAACTACTTCGTGGCAAGTGCAGCAGGCGCAGACAACACCAAGACAATATTAACATTCACCTATGATACGGTTGATGGAACGCTGGAGTATGTAATCGTAGCTCAAGGTGCAGCGTCAACTACAGGCACATGGGCAGATGCCCCAGCAACAACAGTAGCAACAGCCGAGTTAGCAGCAACAGCAACCGGCGATCTATATGTAAGAATCAAAGCTGTAACAGACGTAAGCAATGCATCAGCAGAACAAAAAGCATTAGACGCATTAACAGTTGGAGCAGCACCGATAGTTGGTCAAAGTTATGGCGGCGGTAAAGTGGCCTACATTCTTGTAGATGGCGACCCTGGGTACGTAGCAGGACAAGTACATGGATTGATTGCAGCCACGGCCGACCAAAGTACGGGCACGGGCATCATATGGGCAATTGCGGCCCAGCAATCAACTGCTGTAACGGGAACACTCCTCACACTCGGGAGCGGCCTGGCAAACACCAACCTCATTGTTACCCAGAATAGCGCGGGCAGCACCTACGCAGCGGGTCTGGCACGAGCCTACACTGGTGGTGGCTACACTGACTGGTACTTGCCGTCACGAGACGAGCTGGCGAAGTTGTATGCCAACAGGGTTGCAATCGGAAGTTTCGACACTGTTGCCGGCCGCTACTGGAGTTCCTCTGAAGCTAGTGTCAACCAGGCGTGGGACCAGTCCTTCTACTTTAACGGCGGTGGCTTCAGCGGTAAGGACCTAGACCGCCTCGTTCGGGCTGTCCGGAGCTTCTAGTCATTCAGTAGCTCAGCAATACAAGGTCAAGGGGGCAGCGATGCCCCCTTGACCATGAATCGGCAATGGCGCTCTATTACGACTTGAACGTCTTCAAGGATGTGTACCGGTCGATCCTCAAGATGTTTGAGGACACACAGGGGTTTCCCCGTGAGTACAAGTACACTCTTGGCCAGGACATGAAACGAGATGCCATCGTTCTGGTAAGAAGCATCTACCGGGCGAACAAGGCAAGAAGCAAGACTGAGGACCTTGAAGCATTTCTGGACGATGTTGAGATCTTGAAACTCGAGGTCCGCCTGTGTGCCGATATGAAGATCCTCTCCATCAAGAAACAGGCTGAACTTGCGCTGTTGATGGACGGGATAGGCAAACAGATTACGGGCTGGTGTAATGCCGGTTTGTCATGAGTGCCGGAATTCTGGAGACCACGGTTTTCGGAAGCGAGCAAGCTTCTGCCCGGAAGCGGTAGAGGGACTGTGTAAATACACAGTTGATCATGGTGTCCATGGAACGTTCCATCGGGGCAGCTGGTAAGTTCAGTGCCCAGGATGGAGACGTGGATTCCCGTCCCCGACAGAAACATTCGGGGATGACGTTCCTTCGCGGGAAGGACAGATCAAGGACTGGATTCCCCCCGTCATTCCCCCGAAGGCGGGAATCCATTCTGTCTTCCTTTACCTCCGTCTTGGATATGTGTTAACAACATTGTATTGAAGCTGCCTCGGCAGTGCTGTACGGCCGAATGTGCGATGGATACTGTCTGAACAAAAGGGCTTGACAGAACTGAAACAGGTGTCAAACTCTGTTTCGTTGCACGAAAGAAAAGTTCGCAAATTGTGCTGACCATCCGGACCGCCGGGTCAATGATTGCAGTAGTCTGCCGGCAGGCCATCGACGTGACAGCGCGCGAAGGTGACCAGGACTGGTCGTGGTTGCGCTATTCGCACGCATTCAGGTTCTCCTCCACATTAGCCCAGGCTCCCTTCAGATCGATTGGACAGCCGCCGTCACATACGTGAAGCTCGTCGACGTCGGCAGCCGCCTTGGTTCGTACCACCAGAGACTGGCGGTGTCCTCAATAAGCTCCTGTAATGGTGGGTGGGTAGTTGGGGCCTATTCAAAAAGGAGGAACCAAGTAATGAGAAGGGCATTGACCAGTTTAAAGAGAATAGTTGCGGTTTTAGTAATTTTTTGCTTGATGTTCTCCCTGATTCCTGCCAGCGCGTTTGCTGTTACAGCATCAGACATCTCCGGTCATTGGGCACAAGTTAAGATTCAAAGCTGGATGGACAAGGGCCTGATAAAAGGGTATCCAGACGGTACGTTTAAACCTGACCAGCACGTAACCAGAGCCGAGTTTATGACACTCGCCAACCGTGCTTTTGGTTACACGGCAGTTGTTCCCATAACCTATACGGATGTCAAGGCAGGGTCATGGTATGCGCCTGAAGTGGCGAAGGCTAAGGCTGCAGGCTATATTTCTGGGTATCCGGATGGCACCATGAAACCTGAGAATCCAATCACCCGTGAAGAAGTGGCAACGATTGTAGCGCGCATAAAGAACTTAACCTCCGATGCCAACGCCGCTGACAAGTACACCGATGCATCCAAGATTGGCAGCTGGAGTAAGGGACAGGTCGGTGCAGTAACCTCTGCCAAGATCATGCAGGGATACCCTGATGGCTCCTTTATGCCGCAGGGACTTATGACAAGAGCAGAAGTTGTCGTTGCCTCAGACAATGCTCTGCATTATACAGCACCTGTGGCAAACATAGCCGTAAGTGCTATTACCATTACACCAACAACAATGGCGTTGACAGCAGGAGGAGCAACAGGAGCTATTACGGCAACTGTTAGTCCTTCAAATGCGACAAACAAAATAGTAACGTGGTCATCGAGTAAAGCAGCTGTAGCAACTGTTGCAGGTGGTGTAGTAACACCAGTAGCAGCAGGAGCGGCAGTCATCACTGCAACAACTGTAGATGGTAGCTTCACGGCAACTTGCACCGTAACAGTAACACCTCCAGTAGTCTCAGGAGGATCAACACCACCACCTCCAGTAGTCTCAGGAGGATCAACACCACCACCTCTAACTGTAGTAAGACCTATTACCAGTGCAGATGTTGCAGTAACACAGGGCAGTATCGATTTCTTATTTAGCTTTGTGTCTGGTAGTACCCCTATTACCTTTGCACAAGCACAAGCAGATCTATATTGTTTAGATCCTATCTACTCAACAGTACAATTGAGGGCCGGGAGCAGCGACTCCTCGCCTGTATCGTCCAAAGTTAAATTATCAGACTTGCCAATTAGCGATGTAGCTAAGCTTTCGTACGCTACCTTTGGATCACTGGTCGCAGCATTTGGGAATATTCAAAACGTACCGACGGACATCAGGCTTTATTTAAGCTGTGGTGTTGATCCAACTATCAGCAATCCTTGGACGTACGATACTGGCTGGATCCATTTTTCTCCAGAGGAGCAAAACGTATTCGCTCTCTATGGCGACGTGTACAGCTTGCTCATCAAGAATTCTAGTGGAGTTCCAATTTCCGGAGACGCTCTAGCGAGTATCACAAATAAGTTGACGCTAGATAGCACAGGTACTTTCGGTGGTTCCACAATAACGTGGGCATCCAGTAATTCTGGTGTAATTGCTACCGATGGTACGGTTACTAGACCAGCATTTGGAGCAGGAAATGCAATAGTAACCTTAACAGCAACAATCACAAAAGGTACATTATCACCAGAAACGAAAGTATTTACATTAACAGTACTTGCTCAAACATTAGCTGCTGCCAAAACGACGGCGCACGGTGTCCTGACGGCTGCCCTCGGAACTTATACTCAGGGCAACTATACAACAGCCAACTGGACCACCTTAACCGGATTCAAGACTGCCGGTGATACGGCGATCGATGCCGCTACAGGTACAGCAGGCGTAACTTCAGCTCAAACCACAGCAACTGCCGGGATGGCAGGAGTACAGACAATCGCCCAGACCCTGGCTGCTGCCAAAACGACGGCGCACGGTGTCCTGACGGCTGCCCTCGGAACTTATACTCAGGGCAACTATACAACAGCCAACTGGACCACCTTAACCGGATTCAAGACTGCCGGTGATACGGCGATCGATGCCGCTACAGGTACAGCAGGCGTAACTTCAGCTCAAACCACAGCAACTGCCGGGATGGCAGGAGTAGCAACAATTGCTGAAGCAGACGCCGCAGCGACCGCAGCAGTAGTAACTGCAGAAACAACGCCTACGCAAGAGAATATAGATGCCGCACAGGCATTGGTGACAGCATTGCCCGACGGAGCATTGAAGACAGCTCTTCAGGCACGGTTGTCGGCCATCGTTCTGGGCAGCCCCACACTGACAATCTGGGACCAGAACCTGAATGTTGCCTATGATACGTATCCAGCAAACACGATATTCCAAGCCAATGTCAATCTGATTGGCGGGTTCACGCTTCCCGATTTCAGTTCGGTCGTCATCCGCCTGTACAATGGGACGACACTGCTTGCCACAAACAGCGCAAAACCTGCGTTGCTGGCACAGGCTCTTGCAGGAGTCACTGACATCTTCGGTATCGGTGATGCAGCAGATCCGACTGCTGATCCTAACTGGATCATCGGCGCGTATTCACCTTCCCTGGCACCAACAAGCGCCACGTTCACGCTGACCACAACCGATGGAGCCGTCTACACCGCCACCGCGACCCTTGATGCGGGCTCAGCCGCAGTATTGGCAGCAGACGCCGCAGCAACCGCAGCAGTAGTAACTGCAGAAACAACGCCTACGCAAGAGAATATAGATGCCGCACAGGCATTGGTGACAGCATTGCCCGACGGAGCATTGAAGACAGCTCTTCAGGCACGGTTGTCGGCCATCGTTCTGGGCAGCCCCACACTGACAATCTGGGACCAGAACCTGAATGTTGCCTATGATACGTATCCAGCAAACACGATATTCCAAGCCAATGTCAATCTGATTGGCGGGTTCACGCTTCCCGATTTCAGTTCGGTCGTCATCCGCCTGTACAATGGGACGACACTGCTTGCCACAAACAGCGCAAAACCTGCGTTGCTGGCACAGGCTCTTGCAGGAGTCACTGACATCTTCGGTATCGGTGATGCAGCAGATCCGACTGCTGATCCTAACTGGATCATCGGCGCGTATTCACCTTCCCTGGCACCAACAAGCGCCACGTTCACGCTGACCACAACCGATGGAGCCGTCTACACCGCCACCGCGACCCTTGATGCGGGCTCAGCCGCAGTATTGGCAGCAGACGCCGCAGCAACCGCAGCAGTAGTAACTGCAGAAACAACGCCTACGCAAGAGAATATAGATGCCGCACAGGCATTGGTGACAGCATTACCAACAGGAACATTGAAGACAGCTCTACAAGATAGAATTAATGCAGTGCAAGTTATCGTTACATTAGCCGCCGCCAAAGTAACAGCACTTGATGATCTTGCAGCTGCCTTTGACGATTATGCAGTCACAGATTACACCACTGCCAACTGGACCACCTTAACCGGATTCGATACTGCTGGCATTACAAACATTGGTGACGCAACAGATTTGACTGGAGTATCTTCAGCTCTATCAGCAGCAACCGGTGGAATGGACGCAGTAGAGACAAAAGCCGAAACCTTAGCCGCCACTAAAGCCACTGCCGCTGATTTCTTCGCGGGAGAAATTACCGCCGCGAATGTTGGAAGTGCTTTAGCAAACGGACCTGAAACAATCAATACCGGTGCGACGCAGTCAGCCGTTGCTGATGGTGTCATTACTGTAACAGGTGCTATCAGAGCAAAGGGTTCCAATCAGGGCACTTTCGAGGGTTCTGCCGCTGGCCCAGCCATTGCTCAGTACCTATTAATTCCAGCTGGATCAGCAAGCGTGGAAGAATTCAGAATAGTGAACGAAGTCCCAAGTTCATTGGGCATTGCTTTACTCAACAATAATCCTGGCAACCCAGACGCAGGATGGTTCGACTATACCAAAGGTGTTTTCCGTATGGGTGTATACCTTTATTCCGTAGATGGTTTAAGGGCTGGTGATCTTCCCCTCGAGTTCGTGTTCAAAGATGCTGCTGGAACTGTGTTGAAAGACATAAAGTACACATTGAGATTTCAAACAACAGCTGCGATTGTTGCCACTAAAGCCACTGCCGCTGATTTCTTCGCGGGAGAAATTACCGCCGCGAATGTTGGAAGTGCTTTAGCAAACGGACCTGAAACAATCAATACCGGTGCGACGCAGTCAGCCGTTGCTGATGGTGTCATTACTGTAACAGGTGCTATCAGAGCAAAGGGTTCCAATCAGGGCACTTTCGAGGGTTCTGCCGCTGGCCCAGCCATTGCTCAGTACCTATTAATTCCAGCTGGATCAGCAAGCGTGGAAGAATTCAGAATAGTGAACGAAGTCCCAAGTTCATTGGGCATTGCTTTACTCAACAATAATCCTGGCAACCCAGACGCAGGATGGTTCGACTATACCAAAGGTGTTTTCCGTATGGGTGTATACCTTTATTCCGTAGATGGTTTAAGGGCTGGTGATCTTCCCCTCGAGTTCGTGTTCAAAGATGCTGCTGGAACTGTGTTGAAAGACATAAAGTACACATTGAGATTTCAAACAACTCCAGTAACACCAGTAACACCAGTAACACCAGAAGCTCCAAGTGTAACAGCAGAAGATACAACTAATGCAATTACTGGCCTGGGCACCACAATGGAATTCAAGGTAGACGGTGCAGATTATGTGAAGTACGACGGATCGAATGCACCTAATTTAGCAGGAGTTCATACAGTACTTGTAAGAGTGGCAAAGAACCTTGCTACAGATACACCAGCAAGTGCAGATACAACCTTGACCTTCACAGCCAATTAGAACCAATTAGCGAAATGAGTCCCTGTGCGTAAAGCGTAGGGAGTAAGTCGAGGCCCCGTGGGCAGAGTCGAACCAGGCTCACCTGCGGGGCCTTTGGTATGGGGTCAGCTGGTAAGTCCAGCGCCCAGGATGGAGACTGGAGGAAAAGACAAAGCAAGGGATGGATTCCCGCCTCCGCCGAGAGCACCCCTCGCATTGGAAAGAAATGCTCGGGGGGGAATGACGGAACGTCGGGGGAATGACAGAAGGCTGCTTGACAACGAACCGACCCCCGATACCCTGCATGCAGGGGCAGAACACCTGAAGCTGCACCCAATTGACAGGAGGTACCCATGCAGTACAAGATCATGTATCAGCCGTCCTACTCCTTACTCGAGCTGCAGCTCGATCCGTCCGAGTCTGTCGTCGCCGAATCGGACGCCATGGTCAGCATGACACCGAACGTCAAGATGGACACAGGGGCCAAGGGTGGTCTCTTTGGTGCCCTGAAGCGGTCCATCGGTGGAGAGAGCATGTTCCAGAACACGTTCACGGCTCAGGACGGACTTGGCACAGTAACATTCGCTCCAACCATGGTGGGGGACATTGCAGTTCGCGAGATGAGGGGCGAGAGTCTGTTCGTCCAGTCAGGCTCATTTCTTGCGTCGTCTCCGACGATCGAGCTCGACACCAAATGGGGTGGCGCCCGAACGTTTTTCTCCAGTGAGGGGTTGTTTGTCCTCAAGGCGACCGGTGTGGGCATGTTCTTCATGTCCAGCTACGGTGCCATCCATGCGGTCACGCTTGCTCCGGGAGAGCAGCTGGTCATGGACACCGGCCATATGGTTGCCTTCGACGCGACGATGGGGTACCACGTCCGGACGGTTGGAGGTCTGAAGCAGACACTGTTTTCCGGCGAGGGTCTGGTCGTGGATCTCACCGGACCGGGCACGATCTATATGCAGACACGCAACTTCGGAGCTTTCGTGAATTACCTGGTCCCCAAGCTGCCCTTCAAACGCGACTGATCGTTCCTACTCGATGACGATAACCTCTGGCGCTGTCGCTGCCATGTTACTCTGGACAAGGGCTGCGCGTTCGGCGACGATTGCCCTGAGATCTCCATCCTGTGCCAGTTCTTCGCGTTTCAGCAGCAGGACGTCATCGCGACGGTCAAGCTGCCCTCTTGCGACAAGAAGATCTCCCGCGTGCAGCAGAAGCATCCGGGCGCGCGACAGCGACTTGGCAAGGTAGAACCAGGCCTTCTCTGTGACGGCGGACGTCCGTATCATCGCCCGGTACCTCTTCCTGAGCAGGACGTCGTTGCCGCCCGGCAGCGAATCCAGCCAGGCAAGCGGATCACGGGCTGCTTCTACGCGAGTCGCCGCCCCGGTTTCGCGTGCCCGCAGCAGGGCAACAAGAAGCAGGTCACTGCGTTCCTGCAGGGTCGGAGATCCAACGTCCACGATCGATGTCCTGAAGAAGGAGAATGCTCGCATGAAGGCTTCCAGGTCGCGCTCGATGGTGACCTCCGAGCACAGGGTGCGCAGGGCCTGTTCGGAATCGCCCTTTGCTATCGCTTCGGCAGCGAGGCGCGCAGTATTGTCGGAGACTTTGGCTGCGATGCGGTCGAGATGCGTCCACGGGCCCAGGCCGGCCGTATCGCCGGCTGCCTCGAGGGCTTCGCCGAGACGGTCCTGAATACCGCGATGTGCCATCGCACGCTTCAGGTCGTCTGCCCGGAACGAGGACGAAACCAGCAGCAGGAGGAGATCCAGAACGAGAGGACGCATGAAGGTCAACAGCTGTCGCAGGTTGGCCAGCGTCTCGTCGTCGGTCAGAGTCTCGACCTGGATGCCGTCCAGCTCCGCGACGTGGGTACTGTTGTCGCTGATCCATTGCTCCAGGCGAGGCACGGCAAGCCGAACGGCTACCGCCGCCCGCGAGACGCGTGGAAGATGGATGAGCGACTCGGCGGGCAGCTTGATGCCGGCAGTTGTTTGCTGTAGCAGCAGGTCGTCCAGTGCGCCTGGCGGCAGCCCTGCGTGGTCGAGCAGGTAGCGGGCGAAGGTCAAGTCGATGTAGACGGAACCGTCGAACTCTCTTGCGACATCCGGTGGAACCGATGGTGCCCGGTTTCCGAGCAGCAGTGTCCCGGCGTCCTGCAACAAATCGTGGAGAAGTTCGACGACGATATCGGCTGCCATCGGGCCCAGTGGACGTGGTGTCAGACGAGCCAGAGCACGTCGTGAGAATACTCGTGCGCCAACGTGGGCAGGGGCAGGAAGGGCAGACAGGAACGTCAATTCCTGACCATCCCAGATCCAGTCGAGGGTGCACGGCATTGCCATCCGGTCACCGAGGAGCACGGCCAGGCGCGCAGACTGGATAATTGGACGTTCGTCAGCGGGTGACGGCGTTGGCCGGCGGAGGACCTCTCCGGTCGTGCTGACAGTCCACTCCCAGGCAGCGGTTTCACCATCGCTTGCCCCCAGTGTGCACTGCACGATGGCATTCAACTCCCCAAGGCTGGCATTCGGCGACCAGGCGCGGCCCGAGAGTCCGGGGTGGAGCTCGGCGCGTTGTACGAGGACCGCCATGGATGCGGTCGACAGGTACTCGGCTTCCGTCACGTCGGCGTCACGGGCTCTCTGGATCGTCTGAATGTCCAGAAGTCGCAGCCATGATTCCCGGATGCCGTCTTGCAGCTCCGCGAGTCCGCGGAATATCCCCACTGTGTCGAAGGTCGCAGGGTCGAACCAGGACCAGGCTCGTGGCACGACCGGGGAGCATCGCTCCATGATGTCCGGGCCGATCGATTCGATCAGCCGGGCGAATGAGGGGGCGTCGGCAGAAAAGTCGTACTTCTCCAGCGCACGCCGGGCGTCAGCCAGCGTTCTTGCTCCCGCAAGGGCATGACGATATGCGGTTCCGGGCAGGACAAATGTCTGAGTGACGTTGAAGCTGGCTGCAATCATGGCGAGGGTGGCCTGGCCAGTCATGCCGACGTTGCGAAGAGGCAGGAGGCGTCGTTCCTGCAATCGGATCCATTTCATGGGGATGCCGTGACCGGGACGATGATGCCGACCCCGAGGAGACCGATGAAGATGGTCAGGAACA
>Ga0209539_1000151_pt1 | contig 42373 bp, 72 predicted proteins | sample BarGraNGADG00312_2_FD_184499 | JGI IMG/M metagenome (GOLD analysis project Ga0209539, IMG submission 184499) | Arctic peat soil microbial communities from Barrow, Alaska - Barrow Graham LP Ref core NGADG0011-312 (SPAdes) (version 2) | ecosystem: Environmental > Terrestrial > Soil > Wetlands >...
TGATACGCCGGAGGTTGCAGGTCCGAATCCAGCCTCCCCTACCAAGTCAGACATGCTCGGGAGTGCCCGCTACAGAGTCGAGCAATCAGGATGCGGGACGCAACGGTTCGCAGGTGGGGGCGGGCCAGCGCAGACGTTGGTGGCAGACTCGGCTGGGCCGAAGGTCACCACCGGGGGCGGTTCCGAGCCCGAGTAATCGGTCGGGGCCGCCCCTTCCTCCGTCCCCAATCTGGCCGCCTAGACTCACGGAGGCAATCCACGCAAGTGAACCCCCACAAAAGGAGAATCGCAGACATGAAGTGCAGCGAATGTGGTCAGGAGAAGTCCGATTTGACGGCGCGGTACTCCGCACCCGACGACGCGGGGGCCTTCCGTGCCATGGCTGACGCAGTTCGGGAACTCTACCTCGCCAGCCTACTGACCAAAGACGAAGCCAGGGAAGTCCTCTTCTTCCAGTGAGCAACATCCTCCACCATGGAATCTCTAAGGAGGTGAGCAATGCAAGACATCATCGCGTTTCTGGACGGTAAGAAATCGATAATTGGCACCGTCGTCCTTGGCATCATCGGCGTGCTGGCATCGGCCGGCGTCGTCTCCGTCGATAGCGTGTACGTGCAGATCGTCACTCTCGTCGTCGGCGTCCTGACCGGTATTTCCTATCGCGCCGCCATCGCCAAGAGCGGCCCCTCGACTTACTAGACCCGGCCCCTCCCGGCCCACAGAAGCGCCCGCCCCCGGTTCCTCCAGCCGGGCGGCGGGCGCTTCGTCGTCTCTATCCCCTCTTGAGGCTCAGCGCAGGTCCGCGAGCGTCGCCTCGGCCTTCGCGCGCGATCCCTCAACGTCCTTCAGCGTCGCGCCGCCGCCAATCACGTAGTACCGCACGTTGTTGGCGTACTCGAGGTAATCCTCACTCAGCACGAAGTCGGCCTCCGTGCTGGCGGGCGCGTTGCCGATGGATTCCCAGAGCCCGCCCGCTGCGGCATAGTCGCCGCTGTTCCACTTCCTCACGATCTTCTCGAGCTTCGGCATGGCCTTGTCGACGTAGGTCTGCATCTTGGCACTCAGCCCGTCGCTCCCGCTGCCCTGCGCCGCCTTCCCTCCACACCCCACTCCCGCGGCGACCGCCAATAATACGAGCGTGAGACATACAGCGAACGTGATGCGTTTCATTGCCCCTCCAAATCCTTCCGCCGCTCCTCAAGTGCGGCATCGATCCGCTCGCGCGCCTCCGCAATATCTCGGTCGAAGTACGCCAGCAGGCTATCCAAATCGGTTTGGAATCGCGGCCCGTCCGTTATCGCAACCCCGGCCGCCTGCAGCTGCCCCCTCTTACATTTGCCCCTGTACACCCCCTCCGAAATGAGCGGCCTGCGGATTCTCCGCCACAGCTTCGTGGCTTCGGGCACAGTCAGCCCCACCCTCCCGTCCGGCCAACGTTCCGACACTGTGCCCTCCCCTCGCTCGGTCATCATTCCTCCGTCCGTTGCATTCTACCGCCTGCACCTACTGTCTGCCAGTAGTATGCGATTATCAAACATAGCTGCGTTGTAAAAGGGTTGTCCGTCTCGGCAACGAAGGTTTCTCCGTGCGAGGGACATTTGCCCCTTGCATCCGTCCGGCACATGTGAATAGATAGCAGCAGACGCCACAAAGCCCCGGGCCGGGGCAGGCAAGTAAGGGGAGGGGGGCAGCACCTGAGACATTCGATCCGTCCCGCACGCATCCATGTGGAGGAAGAGTATGAACGCCCGACAAGACGGGCGGCAGGGTCACTGGTATGACCCCACCGCCCTCGCTGAGCCCGAGAACTTCCCAGAACCCAAGCCAACGTACGTTAAGAATAGCACAGGTGCAGCCGTTTCAAACGCCGTAGTCTCGCCTAGTCGTGAGATTCCCCTGACGAAGGGCCTTGTCGCAATCATCGACGAGGACGATGCGGGCCTAGTCGGCCAGTACAAATGGTACGCCCTAGACTCGACCGATGTGGTCTATGCGGTCGCCTACGCCGCTTGGCACGACGCCATTCTCATGCATCGGCTCGTTATGGACGCTCCTGCCGGACTTCAGGTCCACCACGTCAACGGGAACGGCCTGGACAATCGGCGCTGCAACCTACGCATCGTCACTTCGTCTCAGAACCAAGCCGCCAGGCGCTCCGGTCGCCAGGGTACGTCTCCGTATCGGGGCGTCTGCTGGCACAAGGAAAAGCAGCGGTGGCACGCGCGCATCCGGGTCGATCAACGCTGGCACCATCTCGGGTACTTCAGAGACGAGAGCGCCGCCGCCGCAGCCTACGACGAGGCAGCAGCCAAACATTTCGGCGAGTTTGCGGCGCTCAACTTCCCGGCGGTGACCTCATGACCCGCCTCAAGTTCGCACTCGCCTTCGACCTCTTCATCGTCGCCTTCGTGGTGGCCGCCGCGTACCTGGTCGGCTACATCGCCGTCCACGTGCCCACGGCCGTCGTCATCCTTGGCGGCCTCGTGCTGGTCGGCCTCGTGGTCGCGAGGGGGGCGACGCAGTCATGACCGACACCGATGCCGAGCGTGCTGCCCGCCGCACCGCCCTTGCCGAAGCCATGGCGGCTGCCGTGGTCCGCGTCTGTGAATACGAAGACGAATCGACCGTCCCCGCATGTGACTGGCGGCAGCCATGACCGACGCCATCCGCAAACGCCACGAGGCCCGCAAGCGCTTCGACGCCGCCCTCGCGACATGGCGCGCACTGGACCCCCCCAAGCCTTGGTTGCCGATCCCCTGTGTGGGCTGCCGGCACTGGGGCGGCGAGCCGGACAGCGCCAAGCTCGGCTCCTGCCACGTAGCCGGTTCGTTCCGCGCGCCCGGCGGCCTGTTCACCGAAGCCGACTTCGGCTGCATCCATGGGACGAAGCCATGAAGCCATTCCGCGACCTCGCCAAGAACGTCGCCCGCGCCCAGCGTGAGGCAAACGTGGGGGACGAGCCCTACTGCGTCTGTCGTCTCTACCGCAATTACCTGGTCATGGCTGAGCGCAGCGCACTGGCCTGGGTCCGCAACCCGAAACACCAGGGCGGCGAGATCATCGAGACGTGTGAGCCGGAGGGGGCGCCATGAACCTGCGCACCTGCACCATCGAAGACGTGGCAGAAGCCTGCGGACACCGCAAGACGACGGCGCCGCTGATATCGCGGGAGCCCTGTGAATCCTGCAAGGACGCGGACACCGAGGCCAGCACGGGCGCGCCCTACTGCAAGGCCAGTCCATCATCTGGAGACTTCGAGTGTGAATCCTACCGCGCCGTCCGGGAGCTCGAAGACATCGCCTGCCAGGTCGCCGGCTTGTTCAAGCGGATCGGCGACCACGGCATGCGCAGCGAGTTGGCCATCGGCACGGCCAGCGGGTTCAGCAACGCGCTGTACGAGCAGGGGCTCGGCGTGGAGTTCGACGAGGTCGCGTTCATGGACCTGTGCGGCGCATCGTGACCCGCTTCGACGCCATCCGCCGCCAGCTCAGCGACATCGAAAAGAACCACGAGCGGGCACTGGCCAAGCGCGAGATGCAGATTAACCTGCTGTGCGGCTACCGCGACCAGCTTGAGGACAAGGTCGACATCGCCACCCGGATGATTGCAAGGTCCAAGAGCTGCAGCCCGGACGATGCCGCGAAGCTGATTGACAATGTCTACGATGATCAGCAGGTGGCGCGGAAGGTGGCGGTGACGTGAACTTTTCCGCCTACTGCCAGCTCGACGCCGTGAACGCCAGCAGCCTGAAGGCGGCCGCGGTCTCGCCACTGCACTACCACTACGGCCTGACCCACGAACGGCCCGATACGGCCGCCATGGCGAAGGGCCGGGCCATCCACTGCGCGACGCTGGAGCCCGACGAGTTCCCGAGACGATACACGGTCTGGAATGGCGCCCGGCGCGGGAAGGACTGGCTGGCGTTCGAGGAGGGCGCAACCGATGCCGGGCTGGAGATCCTGACGCTGGCCGAGTACGACGACGTGCTCGCCACCCGCGACGCCGTGCGGGCGCATCCTGACGCCGCTCGCTACCTCGCGGCCGGTCACGCCGAGCAGACGATCACATGGGTCGACCGCGACACGGACCTACCCTGTAAGGCCCGGATTGACTTCATCACGCCCGGCGCCGGCGGCGTCGTTGTCGACCTCAAGACCAGCCGCGACATCGGCGACCGCTCATTCGGCAAGACGACGCACGACCTCCTGTACCACATGAGCGCCGCGCACTACATCGCGGGCATGCGGGCGATCACCGGCGAAGACTGGCGGTTCGTCTTCATCGCAGTCGAGTCGAACCCACCGCATGACGTTCGCGTGGGGCCGCTGAGTGAAGACGCCATCTACTGCGGCGAGCAGGAGGCTGCCCGGCTGCTACGCCTGGTCGCCGACTGCACCGCTTCCGGCGAATGGCCGGGAGCGTTCCCGGACGAAGACACATTCGATCTTCCGGCTTGGTACTACGCCGAGGAGGAACGGAAATTGGAAGGACTGGCATGAGTGACGACAAGAGGCACTATCGCACGTACTTCTCTTCCAACAGCCTGCGCGGCGTTGACCTGCCGACCACCGGCAAGACGTTCCGTATCACGGCCGAAGAGACGGGGTTGACCGAAGACGAGAAGACGCACTGCATTCTGACCATCCGCGACGCAGAGACGACGGGCGTCAAGTGGGTCACGAACGTGACCAACTGCGAGTTCATGACGCACATCTTCGGCTCACCGTTCCCCGTCGATTGGGTGGGCCACCTCGTCACCATCAAGAACGACCCGACAGTCAAGATCGGCAAGCGGACTGTGGGCGGAATCCGCGTCATGGGTTCGCCGGAGATGGCGGAGCCGATGCGCTTCGAGTTCCAAGAGAACTCGCGGAAGAAGCCGCGTCAGGTCACCCTTGTCCCCACCGGCACCGCCAAGCAGCCCGCCAACGTCGACCCCGTCACCGGAGAGGTGGGCGACGACGGCGAATCGGAAGAGGCCGGAGGGAGCACACAGAGGCCCCTAGACGGCGTCGCCACGAGTGAGGGCGGTACCGACCCCGATGAGGGCTTCGGCTTCGATACGGGGCCGGAGGCGTGACCGCCCGAGCCCTGCTCCGCGAGGCCGTCGCGGGCGCGGCCCCCGGCGGTCCGGGCGTCGTCGTCCAGATCGACCACTGGGCGATGCTGCCAGCGACCATGACCATCGAGCAAACCGCGGTCGAGCTGTCCTGCGGAGTCGGCCGGGTCAAGGGGCTCATCAAGGCCGGGAAACTGCGGCGGATCGTGGACGTGCCGGGGTTCCTGGTGGCAACTTCCAGCGTCAGACAGCTGGTAGAAGGATGACCCCCGACTACGACAGCGACTTCACCACCACAGACCGCATGCTCGACTTCGACCTCGACCACATGCTGTACCAGGCGGACAGGCCGAGGCAGTACGCCGCCGGCCGCCGCTGCTGCCATGACGGATGCAAGACGATCCTGAGCCGGTACAACAGCGGCGAGACCTGCGAACTGCACGAGCCGGAGCCGGACTTCACGGTCTACCTCGGGATGCAGTTCCACGTCTGCGACACGTGCGGCCGCCTGGACTTCGAGAAGGCGTTCCGGCGGCTGACGCATGACGAGCGTGCCACCACATGCCTCAAGTGCGAGGCCAAGGACCGCGCCGCCAAGATGAAGACGGCAAGGGCGAAGGAGACTGCCGGGGCGGTGCGCGGCTGCCTTCGGATGGTCCCGTGCAACAAGTGCCATGCACTCAGGCCCGCGGACAGCAAGCACTTCACCATCCGTCTCGGCGGCGTGCGCAACTCGACCTGCCGCGTCTGCGAGCGGAAGAAGCGCAACGACCGCTACCACATCAAAACCTACGGGATGACCCGCGCTGAATACAAAGCTAGGGGGAACTCGTGAGCGCGTCCGCCACCCTCCGCGCCACCATCGTTGCCGCACTCTCGACCCGTCCCTGCACCACATTCGCGCTGGCCGAGCTGGCCGGCATGGAGTGGGACGGTTACGGGTCGACGCGTCGCCGGATACAGAAGTCGATCAAGCAACTTTGCGCGGACGGGTTTCGCATTATGAACCTGTACCAGCCGGGGTCGCACCACGGAGGCATGTACGTGATGACCACCATGCTGCCGTGTCCGTGCCTGCTGGAGTTCGACCTGGACTTCAGGGTCCATCCGCAAGTGATTCTGCCACCGATGCGCTGCGGCACGCCGGGTTGCATCACATTCCTGGCCCGCGACCACATCCTGCAGGGGGAGTTCCACTGCTCGCCGTGCCTGAGGCGGCGGGGGAATGCGGACTGCCTCGAGATACTGGGGGAGTTCGGGCAGATGGAGATGACGGTGTGAGCGCCGTCGTCCACGTCGGCAACGTGCTCGACATCCTGCCGACGCTCGAAGCCGGGTCCGTCAACTGCGTCGTGACGAGTCCACCGTATTGGGGGCTACGCGACTACGGTGTGGACGGGCAACTCGGCCTCGAACCCACACCCGATCTCTACGTCGCCAACATGGTCGCCGTGTTCAGAGAAGTGCGCCGCGTGCTGTGCGACGACGGGACGCTGTGGCTGAATCTGGGGGACTCGTATGTGAGCACGTCGGCGGGATACGCCGCGCCACCTGGCGTGAACGCGCTCGTGACGAAGGACCACCAACGGCGTAGTCCGCAACCGCCCGGCCTCAAGCCCAAAGACCTAGTCGGCATCCCCTGGCGCGTCGCCTTCGCGTTGCAGGCCGACGGCTGGTACCTGCGCAGCGACATTATCTGGAGCAAGCCGAACCCGATGCCGGAGTCCGTCACGGACCGGCCCACGAAGGCGCACGAGTACGTGTTCCTGCTCACGAAGTCGGCGCGGTACTGGTACGACGCGGAGGCGGTGGCGGAGACATCCAGCGGGTTGACCGGCGGCGGATGGTCGCGGGACTACGCCGGGGCACAGCCATCACACGGAGCCATGACGCTTGACCGACCGTCCGACAACGGCACCCGCAACCGCCGCACCGTCTGGACCATCGCCACGCAGCCCTTCAAAGAGGCACATTTCGCGACAATGCCCGAAAAGCTGGTCGAGCCGTGCGTGATGGCGGGGTGCCCGGCGCAGGTGTGTAGCGAGTGCGGGGCTCCGTGGGTGCGGGTGGTGAAAGTGGGGGGATTGGTCAGTAGCGATGGCCGTGAGGGCTCATGTGGACTGCATAGTGGAACCAAAGGCTCGTCGGTTTCACACAAGTCGCACGCGATGGCCAACACCGGCGAGGCGGCCAGCTATTACGCCATGGCCCGTCGCGTCAAGTCGACGCTCGGCTGGCAACCCACATGCGCCTGCACCGCGGACACAACCCCCGGCACCGTCCTCGACCCCTTCACCGGCAGCGGCACCACGGGCGCAGTCGCCTGTCGCCTCGGCCGCAACTTCGTGGGTATCGAACTGAGCCCGGAGTACGCCGAGATGGCCGAGCGGCGGATCGCACCGCACCGGGACCAGATGCAGTTGGCGGTGACGACGTGATCACCTCCGTCCCCACCGCTGCCCGCCATGATGGAACAGACCAAAGGGAAGGACCATGACCCAGACCTGCAAGAACTGCTACGACGATACCTGCCGTGACCTCGGATTGGACAAGCGAGCCTGCGAACACCACGTCAGGTTCAGCGACCTTGACCCTCAACCTGTAGTCACTAACCCCCAAGAACTGAGAGTTGATTGCCCATTCCACAACCAGTGCGGCGAGATCGTCACCCGCCTGCGTCGCCTCGAGCGGGCGCTGTGCGACATTGGGCGAGCGGCAAAGGGAGAGTTGCTGTGAGCGCCGATGCCTTCTACGTCTACATAGCAGGCCCAATGTCCGGCTACCCTTCTGAGTACCTGGCCAACTGCGCCCGCATGAGCGCCGTCTCGCGCCAGTTCATGGACCTGGGCATGTGCCCGATCAATGCGGCCGGCGACATGCTCGAAGGACTCGCTAGCCCTGTTCCACTCACCGACGAAGTCTTCAAGCGGCGGAGCATGGACCTGCTGCGGCTCCTGGCCTTGCAAGACGCCGCCGTCTTCGTCATCGCCACACTGCATCGGAACGGGAGCGTCTCCGGCGGCGTACTGGCGGAGTGCGCGGAGGCGGACAAGCTCGGCATCCCGGTCGTGCATAGCCTCGGGGAGTTGCTGACGCTGAGGGGGGGTGCTGATGGCGTGGCTTGAGAGTCACCAAAGCCTACGCGACCACCCGAAGAAAGACCGGCTCGCCGAGCTACTGTTCAACGGCACCGTGCCGAACGACGTGAGCGACTACGCCGCCGCCGGCCTTCTGCACTACCTCTGGTACTGGGCTCTCGACTACGCGCACGACGGCGACCTGTCGAAGTTCTCGGACAGCGTGGTGGCGAAGGGTTGCCGGTGGAATGGCGACTCGCTGCTCCTGGTGAATGCGCTGATCGAGGCGGGGTTCGTGAACAAAGACCACAGCCTTCACGACTGGGATGAGTACGCCGGGAGGCTGCTGGCGACTCGGGAACGGGACCGTGCGCGGAAGAAGGATTGGCGCGTCCACGTCGCGTCCACGTCACCTGACGCGGACGCTCCGCGTGACGGCCGACGTACAGACCTACAGACAGACAAACAAGAGAAGAGACGGATTTCCAATCCATCAAAGGTCAAGGGCTTGTCCGCGAGCATTCCGATGCCTGCCGGGTTCTGTCCTGACGACGGGGCCACGATTCAAGCAGACGGTCATTGTCCGATATGCAACCACAGAGAGGTGGCCCCATGAGCTTCCGCCTAGACCTGCACCGCTACGGCGGACAAATCGTATTCGACATCGGCGGCCGCTTCTGGATGCTGTTCCTGTGGCCCGGAATCCCGCGCCTGCACTACCAGAGCCGCCGGTCGGATCGTCGCTGGGTATTCCCCCATTACCCGAAACTGAAGGAGCCGTTCTGATCACCGCGACCATCAACGACCTCGCAACCGGCGCCTGGTCCGTCCGTGTCGGCGAAGCGCTCGAGTACGTCCGCCCGGGCCTCAACCGCTATCACGCCATAGTGCGGCGACCGGGAGAGAGGCGGATATTCGGCCTGCCGACCCGCTGGCTCGACATGCCACAACCGGAACCGAAATGCTGCCCGACGTGCGGGCGCGAACTGGAGGAGTCATGAGCGGACCATGCACCGACTGCGGCGGACCCGATTACCAGACATTGGAGGCTCGCATCGCCGAGCTGGAGGCGGAGCTGGCCGAGGCAAAGTGGACCATCGACGAAATGTCCGACCACCTAGACCCCGCCATCAAGGATATCGACAAGTTCTGGAAGGATCTTGGCAACCGCTGGGTCGAGAGGAGCACGCCGTGACCGCCGTCACCGCGACCCAGGCCGCCGCGCTCATTCGCAAGTCGAAGCGGACGGCCCTGGAGGATCGCCTGTTAGCAGACCTTGCTAAACTCGGCCTGCCGGTGCCGGAGCGTGAGTACCGATTCCACCCGGTTCGCAAGTGGAGGTTCGACCTGGCCTACCCCAGCCGATTCATCGCCATCGAATGCGACGGCGGCACATGGAGCGGCGGCCGGCATGTGCGCGGCGCCGGCTACCAGCGCGACGCCGAGAAGTTCAACGCGGCCTCGCGCCTGGGCTGGTGCGTGTTCCACTACACTGGCGCCATGATTCGCTCGGGGTATGCGGCGCGGGAGATCGCGGCGGCGCTGGGGGTGGAGGCGTGAGTCTCATCGTTGACACCCTGGAGTGCGTCATTGACCGCGTAGCCGTCGCCATCGAGCGCATCCAGACGTTCGAGCCGGAAGACGGGTACTACGTCGCGTTCTCGGGCGGCAAGGATTCCCAAGTCATCCTCGACCTCGTGGAGCGGTCCGGCGTCAAGTTCGACGCCCACATGAATCTGACCACCGTTGACCCGCCGGAACTGCTGCGCTTCGTGCGCGAGCACTATGCCGACCGCGTGACCCTGGAGCGGCCCGACACGTCGATGTACAAGCTCATCGTCAAGAAGCACTTTCCGCCGACCATCCGCGCCCGCTACTGCTGCGAATCTTTGAAAGAACGCGGCGGCGGCGGACGCCGCGTCATCACTGGAATCAGATGGTCGGAGAGTTCGCGGCGCAGCAAGCGGCGCATGACGGAGAGTTGTTTCAAGGACGCAACGAAGCTCTATGTGAATCCGATCATCGACTGGTTGGATGAAGACGTGTGGGCATATCTCGACGAACGGGGCCTGCCGCATTGTTCCCTGTACGACGAGGGCCGGCTGCGAATCGGCTGCGTGATGTGCCCGATGAGCCGCGCCCACATGACAGAGGAGGCAGAACGTTGGCCGAAGATCGCGGCCATGTACCGTCGCGCCTGCCGCAAGTCATTCGACAACTACTTCGTCACGAGGGGAAACGTCCAGTGGAAGAGCGGCGACGAGATGTACGAGTGGTGGTTGAGCGGGGCGAAGGCGACGTGCGACGACCCGCAGCTCTTCCCGATGGACAATTGACCGTGTACACGATGAACGGCGACCCCTGCGAGTACCGGCGGTCAAGTGCCCGGTGCCGCAAGCCGAGCGGGGAGTGGAGGAAATGAAGCCGTGACACACTTTGTGACACACTTAACCGAGCCTAGCGGTTTCGCCAGTCTCAAAATCTTGTGCGTGGCAAAACGCTCAGCGTACCTGGGAGCACCGTTTACGCCTGCTCGACAAGCAGGAGGTCGTTGGTTCAATTCCAACGTCGCCCACCACCGAAACCCCTGCAAATCCTCGTACTTCGCGACGCGCGAAAATGGTCCCCGAAACCGCGTGACACACCGAATGACACAATGTGCTAGAATGGAGGCATGATGACGTGGCATGAGTTCAAGTCGAAGGTAGACATCGCAATCCTCGACGCCGGGAAGACGGAGGACATCGAGATCGAGTACATCGACACCGGGGAATTCCCCACCCGTGTGGACATCTTCGTGCGTCCGTTCGCGGTCGGCGTCTTTCCGCCCGAGAAGTGGAAGACGACGCTGGCGGTGCAGGGATGACTGACGATCCGAGAGACATCCTCAAGGCGGCGGGCGTGGAGTGCGCAGAGGTGGAGGCATGGGCGGAACAGGTCTTCACCGGCGAGTTCTCGGAGATGAAGACAGCCTCTGAAGCGCTGAGTATCATCGGCCCGCTCAGAGAGGTTGTTGTTACAAGCAACGCCGCCATCCTCGCCGTCGCCCGGCTGGTGGCGGAGCAGACCAAGGAACTGAAGAAGCAGGAGACGTTCATCGCACTTCTGAAGGGGATGGTCGAGCAACTGGAGGACGACGAGGTTGAGGGCGGGTATGACCTCGACGACCTTCTCAGGCGGGTGGACGAGGCTCGCAATGCCTGACCTGACGCTTGAGCAGCAAGCCCTCATCATCCGACGCGTCTCTGAGAGGCTCGTTCGTCTCGGTTATCTGGAACCCGGGGCGAGCGCCAAGGACTGCGTTTACATGGCGAACACGACGCTCGGCAAGGTGACGGAGCTTGGGCTGCGACTCGAAGATCTCCGCGATGAGGTCTACAAGACGTGGCCGATTTGCCTTCTACTGCGTTTCGTCGATTGGTGCCCCGGCATCCAGCGCCGACCATGGGCGCGTGACTTGTGATGCAGTAGTGAGCGTCCACCGCCTAGCCCCAGACCTCTACCGCGTCCGTCTGCGCGCCAACCCGCGCCCCGACGGCAAGCGCCCGGCCATCTCGAGGACCGTCCACGGGAGCCTGACCGACGCGAAGAGGGTCGAGCGCGGCCTGCTGAAGAAGCGGGACAAGGGCAAGTTATCCGGGAAATCCGGACAACTCGGTCCGTACATCGACCACTGGTACGCCGAATCCCTGCGGCACGGCTCGCCGGCGACCCATGAGCTCAACGCATACCTGCTGGACACGCACATCACGCCCCAGCTCGGGAACTTGTCGCTCACAGCCATCACGCCCATGATCGTCAGGACGTTTTGCGGGGAACTCCTTGTCGACAAGTTGTCGGGCACCACCGCCCACAAAGTGTATAGCCTGCTGTCCACCATCCTCGACCAGGCCATGACGGACGGCCTAGTATTCCGTAACCCTTGCTCTTCGCTGAAGAAGCGGGACAAGCCGCATGTCGACACGCGGGAGAAGCGGGCACTGAGCGCCGACGATGCTCAGGCGCTGCTGCTGCATCTGGCGACCACTGATTGCGGCCACATGACTATCGAGCGTCGTCAGCAGGTGCACGACGCGACCATGCTCATGTTGGGCACCGGGGTTCGTCCCGGCGAGGCAATGGCGCTGCTGTGGCAGGATATCGACGCGAAGGCGGGCGCCTGTCACGTCTACCACAACCTCGAGGCGGCGCGAGGCCGGGAACCGCGGCGGAAGACGACCAAGACGAGGCGCGGCCAGCGGGACGTGCCCCTGCCGCCGAACCTGATCGCGATGCTGAAGGCGCACAAGGCCCGGCAATCCGAGTACAAGCTGCGGATCGGCAGATGGTCGGAGGTCGGCTACGTGTTCCCGTCGCTGGACCCGCGCCGCAACCCCGGCGGGCCATGGACGGTGCAGGCGTTCCGGCAGTCGTGGCGCAGGCTGATTGCGGGCAGCGAGTTCGCGGGGATGACGCCGTATGTTTGCCGGCACTCGTATGCGACGCGGCTGCGGGGGCTGATACCGGACGAGGAATTGTCCCGCATCCTCGGGCAGAGTTCATCCCGCGTACTGCAGTCGACGTACTCGCATGTCGACCCGCAGACGATGAATCGCGTCCGGGACATCATCGCCGCGATACTGTAGCAATCCCGACACATCGCGTCACCCAAGGCCCGCCACCGTGCGGGCCTTTCTACGTAGCGTCCTCTCCGTCCCCACTTCCGCCCGCTAGGCTGGTTGCACGGCAATCATCACAAGGGGGACCGCGTGAACATCGTCACCAAATCGGAAGTCGGCAAGATGTCCAAGGCCGAGTCCATGGCGTACATCGACGCACTGACAACCGAGGTGGACCGGCTACAGCGGAGAAGCCGCGCCCACCGTCAGAACATCCGCTCGATGTCGGCGAAGCTCGAGCTGGCGAACGCGAAGGCGGAGTGCTACACGAAGACGCCGCGGCCCGTTTGGGACGCATATCGACACGTTGAAGCCGTCCGGGCGGCGGCGCGATGAAGGTCACGTTCACGTGTGAGAAGTGCGGGCACGCAGTGTTCGTATCATCCTGGGTGCGAGCGCGGGATGGCGACGCGCTGAGGCATCTCCCGCCAAACACCGAATGCCCCAACTGCGCCAAGCTCACGTACGGACCGCTGACAGAGGAGATGGTGGCGGATGCGCTAATCGAATGCAGCCACTCCCACGATGAAGTGGAAGACGACTACTACGAGTGCGAGGCCCGCTTCGTCCTGCGCGTTCTCCGCGAAGCCAACGAGAACGATGACCTTTACAGCGGTCCGGGTGGATACAACCCTAGGTTCGTCAACTGGCGCGACCGCCTTCTCGACCTGGCGCGGCAGAAGTGACCTACGAGCTCCTGCACGGCGACTGCATCGAGGCCATGGCCGCGATGGACGCGGGCAGCGTTGACGCGGTGGTGACGGACGACCTCGGCGATCCGGGCCGATTCTACCTTCAAGGAGACCACACATGGGAAGACGACGCGAGCCTTTGCGCTTCGTGTGCAGAGCGTGCGGCTCAGACCGCGAAACGTGGAACACCGGCAACAAGGGCGTCTACTGCGACAAAGCCTGCCGTGCCGACTTCGAGCGCAAGTCCCGAGATGACGCAGGCCGATACAGGCAGGCCGGATACTGGATGCTGCGCTGGATTGAGGGCGGACGATACCACCACCAGTTCGAGCATCGGCGTGTGTGGGAAAACGCCAACGGACCCGTGCCCGCCGGATTTATCGTGCATCACATCAACGGCGACAAGGCCGACAATCGGCTCGAAAACCTGTGCCTCATGCGGGACGGCGTTCACAAGTCCCTGCATCACCTCGGGGCCAAGTACAGAACTCGAACCGCGTAGCTTCTTCTTCCGCGCCGACTACGACGAAAGCGATGTGCCCGTTGAATGACTTTCCGCACATGTGCCGCGATGGGCATCCCGAGATAGGACACTCTACTGATAGTGAGCGATGCCCGGTGTGTCTTGAGCGCGACCGCGCCGAGCAGGCCGAGGCGGATGCCCGCGGATGGGCCGACTCGTTCAAGCAGGCCGAGGCCGCACTGGACTCATTCCTCGGACCAGACGGCGGCAAGACTGTGGTGGAGTTGCGCACCACCATTGAGCGGCTCCGGTCATCCCGCGGGGTCGAGATGGTCGAAGCCGCGTACCAATGCGAAGACTGCGGCATCACTCGCCGAATCAGCGAACTAACGAGCGGCTGCCCGATCTGCGGCGAGACGATGGTTCCCGCCGCAGGTCTGCCCGTTGGATGACTTCCCCAGCATAGACCTGTCCGTGCTCACGGCGCGGCAACGCGAGGTGATTGAGATGCACTACTCATCCTGTCTGTCGTTTGCAGGCATCGCCATGTTTCTCGGGGTCAGCAAGGGCACCGTGCAGGTCCACCACGATCGGGCGCTGGCGAAACTGCTGGACGCCATGACGAAGGGTGCATCGTGATTACCTTCCTCTTCATAGTCAAGGTCATCTTCATGGTCTCCTTCTCGATTCTCCTCGTCTGGGCCATTGTGACAGCGCCATGGGAATGAGCGCCGTGTCATACGAAAGCCACTAGTAAGTAGTGGTTAACGTCGCAAACAGCACCGTACACACCTGCAAGACATGCGGAGATCGCCTGTTCCGCAGGCCGGGTCCGGGCAGATGGCCCGTGTTCTGTGATAGCCACAAGCGCGACAGTGTCCATCGTCCGTTGGTGGTCAACGAGTTCACGAACCAACTGATAGAGGACCACCGTCGCCGCGGTTGCATTGTATGTGGTCTCGTGGAGCCGCTATTCCTACTCCACCTACATCACGTAGACCCGCGGGCCAAAGAGGCGAACATCGCACTGATCCGACTGTGGCGCCCAGAGCGGGCGATGGTCGAACTGGCGAAGACGGTCCCCACATGCGCCAACCATCACGCGATTCTACACCATGAGTTGAGGCGTGATGGCGCGGGGATGACTCTGCCTCAATTGGTAGACCACATCCGGAGCAGATATCCGCAGACATTGAGGCGCATCGCCTCCCGAGTAGACGCATGATACGACACAGGCATAGCCCCACGCTTTCGCCCGCTGACAGGGCGCACCTTCGGGTCATCCACGAGGAGGCACACCTGCGTCGTGTCGAGCGTCTGTACGCGGCCGACGATTGCGAGACGGCCATGCTCGAAGAGTGCATGTGGGGCAACTCGTACCATCCGTCCAGCCCCCTGCACAATAAGTCAGACAGATGGGAGCAGTGCGAACTGACGCGCGTGAACGCGACTCGCTGCCCTGATCGCATCTGCTTCACGCTGCCGCTGAGCGCGTACGAGCAGAAGCGATGCGCCAAGTACTGCGAACTGGACGCCGAGTGATGGCCGTCGTTTGGGTCAAGCCGTTCGTCATCACATATAGGCATCGCCGCTATCGTTTCACTCACGTCGGCACCGACGTCCTCGGTCAGAACAGGACCGACTTGTCGTTGAAGTTTTGCGTCACCCGCCTCCCCTGGTGGCAGCTCTGGCGCGGCTGGTACGGACGCCGCTGATGGCATGGCGTACCAAGCCGCTGCCGCCGAACTGGGGCAGGACAAGGCGCCGCATACTGAGGCGTGACCAAGGCACGTGCTATGTGTGTCACAGTGCAGGCGCGCGCTCCGTCGATCACATCATCCCTGTGTCGCAGCAAGGCGGCGAAGAGGACAGCAACCTCGCTGCTATCCATGAGTACCCGTGTCATGCACGCAAGACCGCACTCGAGGCCAACGCAGCCAATCCCATGGCGCGGCCGAGGAAGCGGGCAGAAGAGAAGCACCCGGGAGACTTGACGTGAGCGCCTGCCCGGGTGGGGGGTCACCCCCCGCCCCTCCCGCCGCCGAGCGGGCTGGTTAGCACCGGAAATTTACTACGGGTTCACAAGTTTAGCACACCCCAGCCGACACGGCAACCAGTAGGAGGCCGACATGGCCGAGCACGGCCCCATACCTAAGCGATCCGAAGAGCGCCGTCGTGAGAACAAGCCCGAGACCCCCCTCGACAAGGTCGACGCCGTCGGCCCCGTCGCGATCCCGAAGGCGAACGCGAAGTGGCACCCCGTCGCCAAGCGCATCTACGACTCGCTCGAGTCATCCGGTCAGGCGAAGTTCTACGAGGCCTCGGATTGGTCCACCGCCTACATGCTGGCCGAGTCTCTGAGCCGTGACCTGAACCCGCAGTTCGTCGGCTTGGCTGAGAAGAAGTCGGTGACGAAGGACGGGACGCTGACCACTGAGACGAAGCCCGTCATGCAACGGCTACCGCTCAAGGGCGCGTCCCTCGCCGCATACCTCAAGGGCTTCGCTGCCCTCGGCGTCACCGAAGGCGACCGGCGCCGCATGGGAATCGAGATCGACCGCAAGCCGAAGAAGCCGGCGCTGGCCAAAGTCACCGTGATGGATGAGTACCGCGACGCCCTCGGCGGTTGAGCCGGTATGTATCGGCCCAACATGGCAACGAGGCGCGGACGGCAAGTGGCTGCTTCCTGAGCGTTCGCTCGGCTGGCAGGCCATCCAGTGGGCCGGCGAATGGCTACAGCATGAGACCGGGAAGCCGTGGCGGTACACGCCTGAGCAAGCGCGATTCCTTCTGCACTGGTACGCGGTCGATGACGCGGGCCGCTTCCTCTACCGCGACGGCGTGCTCCAACGGCTCAAGGGATGGGGCAAGGATCCTCTCGGCGCCACGCTCTGCGCATTCGAGTTCGTCGGCCCCTGCCGCATAGACCCGAGCGGCCGGACGGTCGAGGACCCGTGGCACAACAAGCACCCCGCCGGCGTGCCGCATCCGCAAGCATGGGTGCAAACCGCAGCCGTCTCGATCACGCAGACGAAGAACACCATGACGCTGTTCCCCGCCTACTTCACGAAGGCGGCGCTCAAGGAGTTCGAGATCGACCTGGGCAAGGAAATCATCTATGCCCACCACGGCGCCCAGCGCATCGAAGCGGTCACGAGCTCGCCGCGGACGATGGAGGGCGCGCGCTCGACCTTCGTCCTGCGCAACGAGACGCACCACTGGCTTGCGAGTAACGAAGGCCACGAGATGGACGCGGTGATCGACCGTAACCTGTCCAAGTCACCGGACGGCGCGGCGCGAGCCCTGTCCATCACGAACGCCTACGAGCCCGGCGAAGAGTCGGTCGCTCAGGTTGCGCGTGAGGCCTACGAGAATATCGTGCTCGGCAAGTCCGTAGACGTCGGCTTCCTGTACGACTCGCGGGAAGCCCCGCCGGAAGCGACGCTCGACCCGGAGACGTTGCCGGCGACGCTCGAGGCGATTCGCGGCGATGCGACGTGGCTCGACATCCCGCGCATCATCCAGGCGATCATGGACAAGCGGAACCCGCCCTCGCGGTCCCGCCGCTTCTGGCTCAACCAGATCGTGGCCACGGAAGACGCCTGGTGCACACCCCAGGAGTGGGACGTGCTCGCGGACAAGACGCAGAAAGTCGACGAGGGCGACCTCATCTCCCTCGGCTTCGACGGCAGCCTCACCGACGACCACTCGGCGCTCATCGGCTGCCGCGTGTCAGACGGCTACACCTTCACGCTCGGCGTGTGGGACCCGGACCACTACAAGAAGCCAGGCGAAGACCACGGCGAGGCCCCACGCGAGGCCATCGACGGCGCGGTCAGGCAGGCATTCGACCGCTACGACGTGGTCGCATTCTTCTCGGACCTGCATCCGTGGGAGTCATACGTAGACGCCTGGGCGAGAGACTTGGGCAAGGACCTCTGTGCCGCGGCCAGCACGAAGCACCGCGTCGCATGGGACATGCGGGCGCGCCAGAAGGAGTTCACCCTCGAGGGCGCCGAGCGCGTCCACAACGAGATCTGCGAACAGGTATTCAAGCACGACGGCGACGCCCGTGTCCGGCAACACGTCCACAACGCGAGGCGGCGCCCCAACGCCTGGGGCACGAGCTTCGGCAAGGAACACCGCGAGAGTCGGCGCAAGGTCGACTCCTTGGCCGCTCTGATTCTGGCGCGGCTGGCCCGGCATACGTACCTGGCGCTGCCGGAACGCAAGCAGCGACGCAAGCGGCAAAAAGCAGCCTTCTTCTAGGAGACCTATGGCGCTCAGTCAAACAGCAGCAATCGCACAGACCAAGCTCATGCTCGGCTGGCGCGCGGCCGACGCAGACCGACTTGAGCGTCTTTACGGCTACGTCCGCAACAAGCAGCGCTTCCTGTGGCTGCCGGCCGCCGCTCCGCTGGAGGTGCGCGCCATCGCCAATATGTCGCGCGTCAACGTGCTCGGCCTCGTCGTCGATTCGGTCACGCAGTCCATGTACGTCGACGGCTACCGCGCCCCGAAGACGGAGGACGAGGCCCCGGCATGGAACATCTGGCAGCGCAACCGCTTGGACGCCCGTCAGATGGGCGTGCACCGTGCCGGCGTCAGCTACGACGTCTCTTACGTCACCGTGCTCCCGGGCGATCCAGTCGCGGTCATCCGTGGCGTATCGCCGCGGAACATGACCGCGGTCTACGGCGAAGACGACGACTGGCCCATGTGGGCGCTTGAGAAGCTGCACTCTGCCGTGAAGGGCCACACCCTGTACCGCCTCTTCGATGACACGGATGTGTACTACATGAGCGCCGATTCTGGCGACTCCGTCGAGTTCGTCTCGTCAGAGGTGCACGGCCTCGGCAAAGTCCCCGTGGTGCGCTTCCTCGCCAAAGACGACTTGGACGACGAGGTTACGAGCGCCCTCGAGGACTTGATCCCGATCCAGGACCAAATCAACTTGACGACATTCGGCCTGCTCGTCGTCCAGCACTTCGGCGCATTCCCGCAGAAGTGGATCGCCGGCTGGATGGCCGAAGACAGCGCCCCCAAAGGCGCGACTGAAGCTGAGGCGAAGGTGGCCGCAGACAAGGCCAGGGTGCAGGTCGCCGCGAACAGAATCCTCACCTTCGAGTCCCCAGATACGAAGCTTGGCGAGTTCGCGGCTGCCGACTTGTCCGGCTACATCGAGTCTCGGCGAGACAGCCTACGCAACCTCGCCGCAATTTCACAGACTCCGGCCCACGCCCTGCGCGGCGAGCTCGTCAACCTCTCGGCCGAGGCACTGGCCGCAGCCGAGCAGACTGAACGCCGCAAGGTCACTGAGTACGAGACGATGTTCGGCGAGTCGTGGGAGCAGGTGCTTGGGCTAGCGGCGGAAATCGAAAACGAGGAACCGGACCCCCTCAATCAGGTCCGCTGGAAGGATACCGAGGCCCGCGCCTTCGCCGCCACCGTCGACGCGCTCGGCAAGCTGGCCACGATGCTCCAGATCCCCGTGCAGGAGTTGTGGGAGAAGGTGCCCGGCGTGACGCAGGCCGACGTCGAGCGCTGGAAGTCCGCGGCCGCGCAGGGCGACTCGTTCGCGCAACTCACCTCGATGCTCGACAGGCAGGCGGGAGCGGAAGCCCCGGCGCCTGCCGCACCGGCGGTCATGCCCGGAACCCCAGTCGCCTAATGGCCCGCACGCCGGAGGGGAAGCTGCTCACCGACCTGCACCGCCGGCAGCAACTCGCGCTGCGTGCGTCCGTCGTGCGCGACGTGATGAGGCTCTGGCCGGCGTGGCAGCCGAGTAAGCCGGATTCCTACCAGGCCTTTGAACGCGCGTTGGTACTCCTGGTGCAGTCGCGCTCCGTCCAGTCGGCGGCGCTTGCGGCTCACTACTACGAGATGTTCCGCGCCGCCGAATCCCCCGTACACCAGGCTGTACGCACGGTGTCGCTGGCGGCCGTTCGGGACGAGGAAAAGATTCGCGCGGCGATCGGGGCCACCACGAGAGGCTCGGTGTACAAGTCGCTGGCGGCCGGACAGACATACGAGACGGTGATGCGTAACGCCCTCGTGAACGTATCGGGCGCCGTTTCGCGAGATGTACTAGCCGGCGGGCGCGACACGATATTCGCCGAGGAGCGTCGCGACCCAAGGACGACGGGTGTAGCGAGAATCACGGGCGCTGCTCCATGTGCATTCTGCGCAATGCTGGCGAGCCGTGGACCGGTCTACATGAGCGCGGAGTCTGCGGGCCAGATTGAGGGTCAGGAGATGGACTGGCACAACCTCTGCGGCTGCTCAATTGAGGTCGCATACGAGGGATACGAGTGGAATGCCAGATCACTCGCGCAACGGGAGCAATGGGACGCCAGCGATGGCACGCTCAATGGCTTCCGCCAGGACATGAACAAGACGCCCGACAAGCCAGCCTAAGACTTCGGCTGCCGTCACGGTGGCCACAACCCGACACGGGAGACATTCATCATGCCAGAAGACGAGAAGACGCCGAAGCCGGACGAGAAGCAAGACGATCCGCACGGCAAAGACGACGACGCCCCGCCCGACACGGACGGAGAGCACGACTACAAGGCCGGCGAGGCGAAGTGGCGGGCGATGTCCCGCAAACACGAGGCACAGGCCAAGACCAACGCCGACGCCGCCAAGAAGCTCGCCGACATGGAAGACGCCGACAAGTCCGAACTGCAGAAGGCGACCGACAGGGCCGCCGCTGCAGAGAAGCTGGCCGCCGGCTCGGAGGCCAGGGCCACGCGGTATGAGGTCGCCGCAGAGCTCGGCATCTATGCCAAGCACCTGAAGTACCTCACCGGGTCGACCAAGGAGGAGATCGAGGAGTCCGGCAAGGGCATCCTCGACGACTTCCCGGAGGCCTACGGTCAGTCCGGCACGGACGCCGACAAGAAGACGCCGACACGGCCGAAAGAGCGGCTGCGCTCGGGCGCGGTTCCAGATGAGGAGCCCGACGAGACGGACCCGCACAAACTGGCGGCATCCGTGCCGCGCCTCTAGGAGACACAAACCATGGCTAATGTTTTCATCAAGGCGACGAAGGTCGTCTCAACCGCGCTCGGCGTCCTCCAGCGCGAGACCGTCCTGCCGCAGCTCGTGTGGCGTGACGCTGCCGGCGACTTCGCCGGCGTCAAGGACGACACCATCACCATCCGCGTGCCGGCATACACACAGGCTCGCACCCGCGTGCTGCGCACTTCAGGCCCGCTCGTGATGGACGACCTGTCCGAGACCTCCGTCGACGTGAAGCTCGACACCGATGTCTACAAGGGCATCAACGTCACCGACGAGAACCTGACGCTGGACATCAGCGACTTTAGCGCCCAGATCCTCTCGCCGATCCTGCGTGCCGTCGTCATGGGCATCGAGGACGAACTCGCAGGCACCATCTCCGATGCGACCTACGCGCTCACCGGGGCTTTCAGCGAGGCGGCTCCGCTCCACAGCGTGCTCGATGCGCGCAGGAAGCTCAACGATTGCTACGTTCCGTCTTCGGGCCGCGCACTCGTGGTCGGTTCCCATATCGAGCAGATCATCCTCGAAGACCTCGCCAGCCGTCCCGTCGCCGCTCCGGCCGAGCAGAACGCGCTCACCGACGCGACGATCTCGACGAACTACGGCGGGTTCCACGTCGTGCTGGCCAACGGCATCGCCCCTGACGAGTGCTACGCCATCCACAAGACGGCGTTCGTCCTCTCCAGCCGTGCGCCTGTCGTGCCTGACGGTGCTACGTGGGGCGCGTCTCAGTCCGCCGGCGGCTTCGCGATCCGCGTCATCAAGGACTACGACCCGCTGTACGTCCGCGACCGCTGCATCGGCAGCTCGTGGATCGGCAGCGACGTGGTCAAGGATGTCGGCACCGTTGACGTCAACGGTCAGTTCAAGCCCCCTACCGTCGACCTTCCCGGCGCCCCGATCCTCGTCCGTGCCGTGAAGCTCACGCTCGGCGTCTAACCCACAACCCAAACAGCGCCGAGGCCGTGGGCTTTCTCAGTCACGGCCTCGGCGCACGCAATGCATTCACGGGAGGTGATCTATGAGATACCACGTCTACACCGAAGCACGGCACCCGACCGGGGCCGTCGCCGCCGGGCACTCCCTGACCGTCTACGACGACGCGGCCAGGACCATCGAATCGGACATCTATGCGGCGGCGTCCGGCGGCAGCCCGTTGGCGAATCCCTGCGTCGTGCCCGCGACCGGAATCGTCGACTTCTGGGCGACAGTGCCCGAACCCTACGTGGTAGCGAGCGGTGACGCGACGCCGAGGCCGCTGTCGATTGTGGTGGCGACCCCCGGTGACATCGGGGCACTAGGGCTTAATAGCAACGACGTAGTGACCGGCACGCCAACATTCGCCAACGCGATGTGCGTCGGCGCATTGCCCATTGCTTTTGCGAGTCCTGTCGCTACTAGGAGCGCGGGAGTAGGCTGCGACGCCACGTCCCTGTTCATCCAACTATTCGATACGGCACTCGGTGGGGCGTTCACCCCCGACCGTCTCAACGTCCAGACGACATCTCCGGGCCGGGTGCAAATGGGCTCCACAGCCTCGGCGAGCATGGACGACGCCGGAACGCCATTTTTCATGCTGGCCGCCGATAACGTCGACCCCAATGAGGACTGTTTCCATCTGGAGTTCCCCGACGGGCAGGTGGGGAGCGTCCTGAATATCCACCCCCGCGCCCTCCGCTTCCCGAGCCGTGTTGGGTTGGTCGATGACATTCTGGACCTCGACCCGGCCGGGAATCTGACCACCTCTGGGGGACTTACTGCTGGAGGCGACGTGCGGGCTGACGGGGACTTCGAGCCTGCGAAGAACAACGAGTCGCGAGTGGGCAGTGCGGCTCGCGCCTTCAAGACCGTGTATCTGAGTGATGGAGACGACACTTGGGCGCTCACCATTGACTCTTCCGGCGCCGTCACCACAGCAAAGCTCGTCGTCAACTACTGCATGTACCCAAGCTGCGAACTGGACTCGAACTCGGATGGGCTGGCTGACGGATGGACCCTAGACAACACGGATGTTGCCGGCACCCCCGTATGTTCCATCGTGGCCGCTCTCGGAGCCAATGGCTCATACGCGCAGCGCGTCCAGTACACCGGCGTATCTGGCGACACGAATCAAAACCTCTACATCCTCAGCTACGGCCCCGCCGGATCATTCGCCCCCGGCGACCCAGTGAGCGTGAGCCTTCTGGCAAAGGGTTCCGCAACAGGAGTGAAGGTCGAGTTGAGATGCCTTGCCCAGAACTGGGGCGGCGGCGCATTCGACGGGGACGGTAACCGGCATATCGACCTCACGGGAAGCGCCGTCCGCTACGAAGAGATAGGCGGCACCATGCCGGCCGGGACGACCTCCTGTACCACTTTTATTATGGTCTCCGGTATTTCAGAGGGCGACACGCTCGACATAACCATCGACGACATCCTGCCCGTGAAAGCGTCCACCGCCCCCGCCTACTTTGACGGTCGTTCGGAAGGTGCCGAGTGGGACGGTCCTGTCGACGCCAGTATCAGCGTGCAGGGGTGATGAGATGACCATCTACGTACCCACCGGCGAAGACGACATCGACGTTGTCATGAGCTTTGTCAGCTTCGACGAGTTCCAGGTCCGCTATGAAAACACCATCCCGGCAGCCGACGAAGAGCGGGTCGGCGCTCTCCTTGACGACGCCTGCGCCTTGGCAGCGGACATCACGGGGACCACATACGCAGTCGTCGACAACGTGGCGCCCGAAGTACCCGGGGCCATCACGGCGACGGTCTGCACAGTCGTGCGGCGCGCCTACGAGAACCCTCTGGGGCTCGGCGGGGAGACCATCGGCGACTACAGCTGGCGCGTGTCGGCGGGCAGCGATGCCGGCGTGTACTTCACCCCGACGGAGAAACAGACCATGCGCCTGGCCGCCGGAAAGTCGAGTGTCGGGACTCTGGAGCTTCAAGGCATGCTGCCGGCCGTCGATGCTGCCCAGTTCGTCACCGTCGCCGGGAGCAACGAGCCCGTTCCGTGGTTCGCCTACGAAGATTTGCTGTGAAGACGCTCCCCCGCAGCCTGCGCCGAGACTCGATAACGGTCGAGAAGCTTCTCGGCGAAGGCGGCGACGGAACCCTGTACGAAGACCCGCTCACCGTGCTCGGCAAGGTCTCCTACCAGCGCCAGTTGGTACGCGACGCAGCGGGCGCCGAGACCGTCTCCGAAGTCACCGCATACGTCCACCCCGACGACGCGGAGCCGTTCGTCCCTGGGGCTCGCGTCGTGATTGACGGCTCCATCACCTACGTCATCACGGCTGGTCCACAGGGGCGTCCCGGCGAGGCCGTGCAGGTCAAAGTCACATGCAAATGACAACTCAGGAGGTTTGACCGATGCCTTGGTACAAGCTGCCGCACTCAAACCTCGTCATGTGGTTTGACCAGAAGATGCCGGACCTGAAGCCGGGCAAGAAGCCGGGCGTCAAGCACGTCAAGCCCGCGCCCAAGCCCAAGAAAGAGACTGAGGCCACGTGAGCCTTTCCAGCATTGTTGTCCGCGCAGACCACACAGCCGCGGTCAAGGCGAGGATGCACGCCGCCGCAGCCGCGGCGCTCAAGGATGCAGCCGACGAACTGTTGCGCGTTGCCACCCCGGACGTGCCCGTGTCGCCCAATACCGGCGGCGGATTCCTGCGCGACTCCGGCAAGGCAGAGGTCGACGAGTCTGGACTGCGCGCCCAGGTCTCATACGTCGGCCCATCCGACAAGCCGTTGCTCCCGGTGTGGGTGCATGAGGACACGACGGCCCCGCACACGACCGGCCGCGCCAAGTGGTTGGAAATGGCCGCCAAGGAAACCGCCAAGCTACTCGGCGTCAAAATCGGCGTGAGCATCAAGGGGAAGATGGGATGATTTCGCGCGCCCTCGCCAAGTACCTGGACGATGAGACGCTAGTCACCTACTCACAGGCATCCGGCGGCGACTGTTTCCTCGAGCACCTGCCGGACACGCCGGACGTCGACGTGATGATTCTCTCGACGGGCGGCAACCCGACTCCGGCCGCGGCCACGTGGGGCTACGACGAGCCCACCGTGCAGATCATGGTGCGCGGCGCGCCGAATGACCCGGTGACCCCGCAGGAACGCGCTGTGGCCCTCTACAACGCCCTCCAGGGGCTGCGTTACACCGTGCTCGACCCCGGCGGCCCCGACGAGGTCTCGCTCATCGTCTGCGAGTCGTCCCAGACGGCGCCCGTCAACATCGGCACCGACCTCAAGAACCGCTACCGCTACACGCTGAACTTCGCCCTGCACGTCAGGGCACTCACCGCCCACCGAGACTAGTGGGCCGGCGGCCGTTTCCGCGACCGCCAGCCCGGTAGACCAGCCCAGCAGAACCACTGAGAACCACCAGACATAGAGGAGCATAACATGCCCGGCACGCCCGACAAAGTTCTGAGCAGAGACTTCAAAATCGCAGTGAACACCGGCACCGTCGAGACGCCCGTCTACACGGACATCGGCGGCCTCGACGAAGACGGTATCGCCCAGGCCGTGTCAAGCCGCACGGTCGACTACATGGACGCCAACGACAACGGCGTCGCCAAGCCGGTCCGCATCGGCCTTGGCTACACCTACTCCCTCAAGGGTGCCCGCATGGAGTCCGTCGTTGACGGCGTGCGCGACCCCGGACAGGCGGCCGTCGAGGCGACGCAAGACATGACCGGACTCGCCGGCATGTTGATGTACCAGATCACCAGCCCCGCCGCCACGACCCCCGAGGTCGTCACATTCAGCGCCACCGCTGAGGTCAACGCGATGGGCGGCGGCGACAAGACTGCCTGGACCGCCACGCTCCAGTGCTTCGGCACGCCCCTAAGGTCGTAGGGGTGCCCGGCAAGTACATCGACGCCGAGCAGGCGCTGGCCTCGCTCGACCAGACCCCCGTCACGCTCAAGAACTTCCAGGGCCGCGACTGGGAACTGTTCTCAGCCATGCCCGCCAAGCCCGTATTCAACATCCTCCTGCGTGAGGCTAGCGGCCACGCGCAGGAGGAGCTGGGCGGCGGCGAGTTGCTCAGGATGCTGGGCGAGATGGTGCCGGCGGAGGTCTTCGATGCGTGGCTTGAGGGCGGCATGACGACCGACCAGGTCGTCGTCCTGATGGACGCCATCATGGCGGCCTACAACGGCGCCGGCGCGAGCGAAGAGGGGGAAGCCGAGGCCCCCAAGAAGGGGCCTATGCGTTCCTTGAAAACTGGGTCGCGGTAGAGGCTGACTTTGCCCGCGAATACTCAATGGACCTGCTTCACGAATTGGACGCCGGCATGAGCTGGCGGCGCTTCCGTGCGCTCCTCGCCGGGCTGTCAGCCGATTCGGTGTACGGCTACGCAATCCGCCGGGGCACGGCGTCCAGGCCGCTGACCGCGGCCGACGCGCCGGCGTACTTCGCAAGCTTCCCAAAGGCAGGTGAATGATGGTAGTTGCCGACCTGATGGCCAAGCTGGGCCTCGACACAAGCGCATTCGACCGCGGCTTGGATGGAGTTACAAGGAACAGGGGCCTCGCGAACCTCGGCGGGCAGCTGACGAGGAGCATCACCCTGCCGATTGCCGCGGCCGGCGCCGTGTCTGTCAAGATGGCCGCCGACTTCGAGGCATCGATGACGCTCATTCAGACGCAGGCCGGCGGGACTGCCAAGGACGTCAAGTTCCTTAGTGACGCCGTCCTCAACATGAAAGACGTCCAGCACGGCCCCAAGGAACTTGCCGACTCGCTCTACCACCTCAAGTCCGTGGGCATGGACAACGCGCATGCGATGGATGCGCTGACCGCCTCCGAGCACCTCGCATCTGTCGGCGGTAGCGATCTTGAGACTACCACGAATGCCGTCGCGAGCGCGTTCAAGTCTGGCATCTCCGGGGCGCAGAACTTCAACCAGGCCGCGGCTACCATCAACGCGACCATCGGCGCCGGCAACTTGCGCCTGGAAGACTACGTGTCCGCCATGGGCACCGGCATCATGGTCAACGCAAAGCAGGCCGGGGCCTCGCTGACAGACGTTGGCGCCGCCATCGCCATGTTGACCTCGCGCGGCATCCCAGCAACGCGCGCGGCCATGTCCCTCAAGATGGCGTTCGCGGCCATGGCAGCGCCGACAGACAAGATGTCAAAGGTGCTCGACGATATCGGGCTGAAGCAGTTCGACCTCGCCAACGCAATACGCAAGGGCGGCCTGCCCGCCGCCGTCAATCTGCTGAAAGACCACCTGGACGGGCTCTCCAAGACGGCGCAGACCGCGGACCTCACCAAGATGTTCGGGGCGAAGTCGTCTCAGGCGATTTTGACCCTGATAGCCAACACGAAAGACTATGCCAGAGTCCAGAAGCAGATCGTAGACAACGCGACCAGCGGAGCGTTCCAAAAGGCGATTGAGGCGCAGGGCGAGGACGCCGCCGCAAAGTGGAAAGAGGCACTAGCGAATCTGAGCAAGGCTGCGGTCAGAATCGGCGACGTGCTGCTGCCGGCTGCCGCGAATATCGCTACGGCGGTCGGTAAGGTCGCCGGGGCGCTCGACGAACTAGGCCCCGCGGGAACGACAGCCGTCGTCGCATTCGCTGGGGTACTCGCCGCCGCCGGCCCCGTGCTCACCATTATGAGCAAGATTTCCATGCTCAGGATGGGGAAGGCGCTGAGCGGACTCGGCGGGGGCGTCCCCGTGGTAGTTCCGGGCGGCGCTGGAGCGGCGGCCGCAGGCGGAGGCGGAGCGGCGGCAGGTGGGGCGGCCGCGAAGGGCCTCGGAACCGTCGCCGTCAGGTTCGTCCCCGCAGCAGGTGCCGCTGCCGGCATCACCACGATCTTCGTAACGGGCCTGGACGCTGGACTCAAGCAAGCCGCGGCGAACAGTACCGCCAAGAAGTCATTCTGGCAGGACTTCTTCAGCACGTCAGGCGCCATACTCACAGGCCCGGGCGACTGGTTCAGCAAGCTGATGGGCAACGACAAGCCGTTTCTGACCAAAGTGCAGCAGGATGTCAAGAATGCAGCCGAGGCCACCGGCGATGCCATGTCGAAGCTCGGCGCCAAAGCCGCCACCGCCACCGGCCCCGCATTCGACCGCATCCGCGAAGAGATGACGAACATTCAGAAGCTTACTGACAAGGGCTTCGAGTTCGGCGACATCAAGGGGAAGCACACCGATTCGCAACTGCGCAGCATCCGCGACCGCATCATGTCGACGTTGCACGTTACGAAGAAGCAGGCCGACACCATCATGGCGAGCCTGTTCAAGGACTGGCGCCCGCAGAATACCGTAATGCCGAAGATCAATGCGGCCATGGCCGCCGCCGAGGCGCGCATGGACAAAATGCGGGCCAACGCGAATCGCCAGATACAGATGGGCAACGTCAACAACACGGCGCTCATCAACTCAATCAGCCAAGTAACTGGTGCCTTCAACAACATGGGCTCGGCGGCGCGCACCGCCGGAGACGCTGCTGTCAACGCGCTTTCGCACGGCTCCTATCGCGGCCACTTCGCGGGAGCCACCGGAGCCGTCGTCACGCGCCCCACATTCGCGCTCATTGGCGAGTCCGGCCCCGAGGCAGTCGTCCCGCTCAACACCGCAGACGGCGCCAGCGCGCTCAGCGGATCGTCCCGCGGCAGCGATGGCAGCAGTAACGTTACCAACCTCACCTTCGGCAGCGTCAGCGTCGTTCTCCCGCCCGGTGACTACGGGGACTCCGAAGACGCTGGCTCAGCCGCCGCCGACGCCTTCATGCAGCGCACCCGCGAGATCGCGAGGGGTTACTAATGGCCGTACTGCTCGCTCAGCTGCCCGGGCCGATCAATCTGCGGCTCGTGCTCAGCGACCTCAAGTTCGCCGATATCCTCCAGGACCTCGTGACCGCCAAAGGCAACCGCTCCGGCGTGCCGCGCGTCTTGTCCGTCGACCACAACGAAACCCGCGAACTGGCCGGCACGCTGCACCTCGAGGGCGCGAGCAAGGACGACGCCATCGCGCAGATTCGGGCCATCAATTCCCTCGTCACGGTCGGCACGACGCTCACCTTGCAGTCGACAGGCGCGACGGGCGCGGTGACTCTGAACGTCCTGCCGAGCCGCGGAGCATCGCAGCCGCTGGACGAGCTCTTCGAGCTTGACGGAGCCCCCGTCCTGGCGAGTTGCGCGTTTTCCTTCACCTGCGAGCCCTACGCCTACGGCCCCACGCAGATCGTCTACAGCCAGTCCGTCACCCTGCCGAACGTCATTAACATCGACGTGCCGGGCGATTACCGGACGCCGCTGAACATCGCTTTCAACCCCACCAGCGACGCGGTTCACGCGCTGTACATGGGCATGCTGCCGAATCAGACGACGCCGCTACTCTCGCTGCTCAAGCCTTCGTGCTACGCGGCATACAGCTACATCGGCACGATTGCCACCGGAAACCCCGCCCATGTCAACCTGCCGGGGCACGGACTCACCACGGGCCAGACGGTGGAGTTTTGGAACGGGGGTACGACCCCGGCCACCAACGGCATCCCCTACGTCGTTACGGTTCTCGACGCGAACAACTTCACCATCCCCGTTGCCGTCACGGCGGGGGGCTCCGTCAACGTGACCCGGTTCACGACGCCGAACACGGGCGTGCAGGTTGTGACGGGTGCCCATACGGGCGCCTATGGCGGCCGTGCGTCGAACTACGGCGGGGGCACGGCGTGGGCGAGCTGGCAGATCGACGACCGCCTGTTGCCGCCGGGGACGTACCTGCCACTGGTCCGCGCAGCGCAGGAAGGCGCGGGGACCAACAATCTGCGCTTCGCCGATTATTTTGTGACGGAGAATGGCATCGCCCTTGCCAATACCGGGGCCGCCTTTTCCTTGGAACCGATGCCGCAGGCGGTGCACCTGCCCTATTACAAGATGTCATTCCCGGGGGCGGCATGGAAAGCTCCGGCGCTCTGGTGGCTCAACGGAGGGGGCGTCGCAACCCTCGACTACCTCGCGCTCATGCCGACGACCTGGGGTTGGGCATCAGTCCACTTCCCGAGCGCCGACGCGGGCTCGTACATGATCACCCTCGGCTACGACGGCACGGTCTACAACGGGAACGTCGCCTATGATGGCGGCCGCTCCGGCGGCATGTCCGCCGTCGGTGAGCAGAGCATCTTCATGGTCCCCGGCGCGCGTCACGACGCGGCCCGCTTCACGACCATCGAGGGCAACCTCGTCATCGCCGCCGTCCCGCGGTACGCGCTATGGAAGTGACCCGGTGACGGCGTTCCTCTGGACAAACTCGTACCTCTCCGAGATATCGGCCGACCTGGCGACCATCCGCGCGGCGGGCATCGACGTGCTCTTCAGCGCCCAGATGAGCCAGGGGCCTGTATGGGCAGGCCGGCCGGTCTCGGCGTCCGATGCGCAGATGCTGGCCTATCTCGACGCGCTCCACGCCGCCGGCCTGCAGACCATGCTCGAAGTCCAGTTCCTTGGCAAGTACGTGGTTTCGGGTCGCCCGAACAAGATGCTGGGGCCGGCGGGCTACACCGCCAACATCATCCCCACGATGACCTCGAACACGGCCCCCAGCGGCGTGGCCTCGTCGAGCAGCCAGCTGAACCCAGGTTACGCCGCATGGAAGGCGCTTGACCACCAGAACGCCGACATCTACGGATGGTTCTCATCATCGAGCGGCCCTCCTTTCTGGCTCCGATACCAATTCGCATCTGCGCACGTGGTCACGCGCTATGCCGTCACGTCGCGTAATGAAGCGTCCCCGCGTCCGCCGAAGACGTGGGAGCTCCAGGGGAGCAACGACGGCGCCACGTGGGACACGCTGGACTCCCAGACGGACATCACCGACTGGGCCGCGCTGTTGAACGAGCGCAAGGTCTTCGACATCGCCAACGCCACGCCTTACGTCTATTACCGTCTCTACATCACGGCCGGCAACAATGCCACCTACGTGGGCGTCGGCGAGCTGGAGATGATGACCGAGGGCAACGAACTGGCCAACCTCACCGCCTACGTCAACAAGTGGAAGACGCATCCGGCGGTCTGGGGCTGGTACGCCGACGACGAGGGCGGCGCGGAGTACCCTATCGCGACCCGCCAGCAGGTCTACAACACCATCAAGGCCGCGCACCCGGCGGGGCAGGTGTGGGAGACTCACTACGCCCTCGTGGCAGGGGCCTACTCCCCGGACGTTCACGACGTGTTCGCCATGGACGCGGGTTCGGCCGGCGTGTCCTACGTCTACAAGTATGACGATACCCCAAGCCCGCCCCACTTCGGCTGCATCTCCAGGACCACCGGGCTAGTCACGAGCGCAGGCCTCGAGGCGAATGCGCTCGACGGATTCAGGAACAACCTCATCTCGCTCAAGGCAGCCCTCGACGCAGCGGGGGAGACGAACTACCTGGTCTGCATGCAGGCGTTCAAGCAGACCACGGCTGGCCCCTTCGCTATGCCTCCCTCGGTCGGCCTCTCGAAAATCTTTGCCGAGGTACAGGCGGCGGGCTGGAACTTCTACGGAACGGGCTGGTTCCTGTGGAAGTCGAACGACGCATCCACCCCGGGCGAGAATCTGGACGGCGTGGGGGAGACTGCCTACGCGGCGCAGCGGGCCGAACTTGCGACCATCGCCGCGACCCCGCTCGCGCCCTTCCATCTGTACGAACCTCCGCGCCAGGTCGAGCCGACCCTGGCCACCTACTGCGTCAAGGTCGCCGGCAATGACATCACCGAGCTGGTCGACCTCGACACCCTGCACCGCAGCATGAGCGAGCGCGGCGAGGCGTCGGCGACCATCGACATCCCGGTGGCCAGCGAGAACGAGGTACCCATCAACGGGCTCGCGCGTGACGTCGCGGTCGAGATCATCGTCGACGGCGGGCGCGAATGGCTGGGACACGTGGTCGCCGTGCACAAGCCGCAGCCGCAGGACCTCGCATACGTGCTCGACTGCGCCGGCGGCTGGGACGTGTTGCATCACTGCGCGCCGTGGTGCAAGGGGTTCGTGGAGACGCGGTATGACGAGTGGGTACAGGTCTCCGAGCCCGCTGCCGCGCTAGTCTATCTGCTTCCCAGCGCCGCCGTCACCACGGACACCGACGGCCAGCTTTTACTCATGTTCCCCAAGGGTGGGGACCTGAAGGTAAATCAAGGCATCGCGGTGGCTTATTGGCTGTTCGGGGGCATGAACCCCGATTCGCACATCAACCGGGTCACCTTTGATTGGATCACCGGAGGCAACACGACGAGCATGTATTGCGTCGCCAGTCTTCAAGACGGGCCGTATGATGCGGGGTCGAATTTCACCTTCTTCTTCGAGGACGTGCAGCCTCCGGGAAGCGGGTCGGCCGACTTCGACGTTGACGCTGAGTTGCCTGGCTTCGTACCAGGGGCTCTCATCTTCATGGTCCAAGGTGAGGCCGACGTCACGCTGACCGCCGACACATTCCTGCAGATTCGCAACCTGCGCATCTACATCGACCGCACCACCGCCCCGCGCGTTGACGAGATCGTCGCCGCCATCGATACCGACGTGCGCCCGGGTGCTCCGGGTCCGATCACTGAGCCCATCGGCGCCCCGCTCACCGCGTTCATGCTCGACCCGTTCATGACCCCGGCCGACGGCATCGCCGTGGCGCTCACCAAGGCCGCCTTCCCGCCGCTCTGTGGCATCTTCGCCAATCAGCTCGTCATCAAGAACCGGCCGACCGCGCCGCCGGACGCCTCCCGTCTGTGGACCGTCTCCGAGCAGCTCACGCCGGGCCTCGAATGGGGCGTCGAGGTCGATGAGGAGCAGTCGGTCGACTTCGTGGGCGTCGCGTACAACATCCTCGGCGATGCCACGCTGCCCGACGGCACGCCGCAGATCATTTATTACAACCCGACCGCGCAGCCGTGGAGCGCCTCCGCCCGCTCCGCGCTCACCGACGGTGGCGACCTGACGGTGGTCGAGGCGGCGTTCTACGCGGAGCAGGGATACCACTACCTGCACCGGCTCGTGAGCGGCCCCGTCACCATCCCCTACGTCGTGCAGGACGCGAACGGCAACGAGCGGCCCGCCGACGTGATTCGCGCCTGGGACTGGGTGCAGAACGTCGGCAGCCTCGACGCCGCGACCGCCGGCCCGTTCCTCGTCAGTGAGGTCGAGCACCAGGGAGGCATCGCGACGCTGACCATCGGCGCGGCGGAGGCATACGCCTACAACGGCCCCGACCGCATGCCGACCAAGGGGCGCTACGTCGGGGCCCACCGGGTGCGGACGAAGACTAAGCAGCGCGTCTCGTTCGCGGAGTACTGGAAGTGGAAGCACCGCAAGGACAAGAAGAAGCCGAAGATGCCGCGCCATCACGCCCGGTACGGGACGATTCGCGGCTGGAAGTGGCAGGACGTGGAGGGCACGTACATATGAGGAGCCGAGGATGACCGACAACCCGACATACAGCTTGATGGGCGGCAGCGTGCCCCACCCCGACCCGACCATCCTCACGACCGAGGCCCTGCAGCGCGCGATAAGCACGCTCCGGGAGTCCATCGCGCTACAGATAAAGCACGAATCCGAGTCTCGCATTGCGGCGGACCTGAACCTGCAGTCGCACGTCGACCTTCAACAGAACATCCGCAACGAGAAGTTCGAGGCTGTGGCTCGGGAGATGAGCCTGGTTGAGGACTCGCGGGTTGAACAGAAGCAGGATGCTCTGGCTAGCCTTGCAGCGGCCCTCTCCGCAGCCAAGGAAGCCGTGAAGGAACAGACCACGGCATCGGCCTTGAGCATCAACAAGTCGGAGAACGCCACCAACGAACAGCTGAAGCAGCTGACCGTGACATTCACCACCGCCATCGAGGGCGTGAACAGGACCATCATCGACCTCAAGGAGCGCGTCGGCAAAAACGAGAGCGTCCAGGCGGCGCAAGGCGGAGTGGGGGAAGGCAAGGAGCAGAATCAGGGACTGGTCTTCAACATCATCATGGGGCTGGTCGCCATCGGCAGCCTCGTCATCGCATTCGTCGCCAGATAGGAAACACCATGCCATCGAACATTGCCACGACCCAAAAGATGCTGCAGTACGCCAAGGAACACAAGCTCGACGCCGGCAACCCCAGCACCACGAATCCCCTGTGGGGGCTCGGCAAGGCGACCCTCGCCTGGCGCGCATCCGGCCACATGCGGAAGCACGGCAAGAAGATCACGCAGTCGGCGCGCAAGACAGACCAGCTCGTCGCCTGCCTGTTCCCCGACCTCGTGCCGGAACTCCACATCCTCCATCCGAACTACAAGTGGAACGGTGCCCCGGTCGCGCGGCGTGGCCCTCCTCCGGGCACCGTCTGGCATCACTCTGTGGGGTTCGGCTCCGCGCTGTTCATCCACAAGATTCACCTCAATATCGGGGATCGCGGCATCGCGTATCACTTCTACATCCGCCGCGACGGCAAGGTCTACGCCGGTCGTCCCGAGAACACCATGGGCGCTCACTGCCTCGGCCACAACGACTGGCACGGTGTCTGCCTGGAAGGCAACTACGAGGCACACGACGACATGCCGGCCGCGCAGTTCAAGGCCGCGCAGGCAGTCTCCCGCTACCTGCACAAGAAGTACGGGCGGCCCGACGGGCAGCACAAGAACATGTCCGGGAACAGTACGGCGTGTCCTGGAAAGTATTATGGATTTGCGAAGATCACCGCGTGACCCCATAAGACGAATTGACGCGCGCGGGTAGCACAGTTCTCCGTCCACTGCAACTGTTCGTCCCCACCAGTCCCCTCCGTCCCCACTTGCGCCGCCTATGCTGGGGGTACCCGATAAGGAGCGTAGCTAGTGCGGATGATTACTGTGCGTCGCCAATTCGAGGAGGGGGACTGCTTCCCGCTGTACCTCTGGAGCGATTGGCACAAGGGGAACGCCAACTGCGCGAAGCAGGTCCTGACGCGCGACCGTGACGAGATCGCCGCCGAGCCGAAGGCCATGTATGTAACCCTCGGCGACCTGTACGACTGCATCGCATTCGATGACAAGCGGTACGACCCCGAGCACGTCGATTGGGACTTCATCGCGCCCAAGGACATGGGCCGGTTGTCGGACGTAGTGGTCGCCGACCGCGTGGCCTTCGAGTCCCCCGTTATCGACAAATGCCTCGTCTCGCTGTGGGGCAACCACGACGGGAAGTTTTCCAGCTACCACCATACGGACATCAACCTGCGCGCCCTCGACGGCATGGGCCGGGCCGACGCCGCCGCGCGAGGTATGGCCTTGGTCAAGATTGTGTTCACGGACGCGCACAAGCACGCCTGTGAGGTACAGCTCAACCTGCACCACGGCAGGCGCGTATCCAAGTACAAGTCGACCCTACTCAACAACCTGTTGGGCAAACTTCGGCACTGGGACGGGGTGGACATCCTCGCGCGCGGCCACTGCCACTTCACGGGGGCAGCGTCTGAGCCGCGCACGGGCGGGAACCGGGCATTCAACAGGCTGAAGGACCGGAAGGTGTACGCGGCGCTATCGGGCGGCTACCTGAAATCGTATCTCGAGGACGGCTCCTGCTACGCCGAGGACTTCGACCTCGACCCGATTGACATCGGGATGCAGCGGTTCCTGGTGTATCCGAGCAGGTATGGCGCGACGGTCAAGGCGGTGACGGAGTGACAGTCCTAGAAGCCCGCATCCGCCGCCGCCTGTTCCGGCCGCGTCAAGTACAGGTGTTCTATGACGGCGAGGAACAGTTTGGCAGCGACGATAACGTGGTGAAGCTGCGCCGCACGTCCACAGGCGTCCGGTTGTGGTGCCTCTGGTCGGATCGCCACCACGACGAGGAGACGAACCTCGAGGTCATGGAGTACTGGTTCCCCACACTCGACGAACTGCGGGTGTCTCATGACCCCTATTGACCGCGAGTCGACGTGAGCGCCCGCGGCCAGCACGGGTCGCAGAATCAGTACCGGCACCACGGCTGTCGCTGCGTCGCCTGTAGGGACGCTAAGAGCGCCTACGACGCCTCCTACTACGCAGGCCACAAGGATGAGGTGCTCGCGCGGCAGGCATCCTACAAGGATGATCACGAGGAGCAGATCCTCGCCTACCACGCCACATACCGAGCAGATAACAGGGATGCCATCCGCGAGAAGGATCATCAGGAACGGGCCGAGTTCACCGAGTGGCTGCAGGTCCTGAGGGCGAATAGCGGCTGCGAGGATTGCGAAACCCACGAAGGACTGCTCGTACATCACCACGTAGACCCGGCCACGAAGCTGTACATAATCTCCCACATGTCCCGCCGCCCGCTCGACACGCTCGAAGACGAGCTGGAGAAGTGCGTCGTGCTGTGCCGCTCTTGCCATAGGAAGAGGCACGTTGCCATGAGGCATGAGGGGAATGTGGCCGCGTGAGCGGGCAAACGGTAAGGGAATTGAGGGCATCAGTCCTGGAGTGGGCGGCTGACATCGACGCGATGATCATGGTGATAGGGCACGACCGCTGGCTCGACATCGCGGTCGCAGACTGCAACCGCATCAGCGAATCCCCGAACGTTATCGCTCTTTTGCGGGAGTGGGGAGAGCTGGCGGCGACACGGATGCAGATCGCATCGCTGCCGGACTTTGACGACGAGAAGAGGATGACTTGAACGAGTTTTGCGACCTGATAGATTTTCGGATGTTCCCGGACAGGGACCCAGATACTTGCGCGTATGGGGATTCCGAAGACGAGGATGCCTTTCGTGAGTCCACTCCATGCGGCATTATCAACTACCTCTGCGAGACCGGCAAGGCGGGGTATTTCGTCCACTTCCTGAGCGAGGGCTTCCCTCAGTGGATGACCCTTTGCAGGCTAGAGGAAGCACTCGTCGACAACCGGCAGAACGAGGGCTTCGTGTTTGTGGTCGGCAGCCTCGGCGGCGACGAGGAGACTCAGGGATGGCTGGAGTACGAGGACTGGATAATCGTCCCCTTCGGCCCAGAGAACCAGAAGCCGGGCACCCAGGTGGGGGTATGGCGGCGTGATGATTTCGACCTGTTGGAGAATACGGTCGTCGCATTCTCCCCGGCGGCTGATGATTCCGGCATGGTGCTCAACAAGATCGTCAAGGTAGTCTGCCCCGAGCGCTACCCGCTTGGAGCGACGGCTTGACTACCTCGACGCCGCCAGCATGGGCATGGCTCGACCTGCCCATCGCGTACCCCGCGAACGCGCTGCCAATTCACTCGCGTAACCTGCCTGATTCTGACGGGTTACGCGAACAGAATGACAGCCTGGGGTGCGATGTTTCCTGCAGCCCCGTTATTTCCTGCGACAGGAAACATGACGCGACAGGGTGCGATGAGGCTGCGCAAGTAACGGACTCCGTGAGTAACGCAGCACCGTCACATCGCATCGGCACCTGCTACCTCGACCCCGACACGGGCGAAACCGTGATGCCGGGCGACTTCTTCGGCGAGAAGGAGCTGCGATGGATGCCCGACAAGGACGGTAACCGTCACGATGCCGAGCCGCTAGTAACGGTTGCTGGGCCGTCGTATTGGCTGGACAAAGTCAAGGACAGGAACGAGGAGCCAGCCGTCGAAACGCACGATGATTTGCAGGGAAAAGACGCGGACAAAATGGTGGACACATTCGACGTCCCGTTCCGGGTGCAGGAGTTTATGTTCGAGGAGTTGGCCGAGGTACAGGCCGAGTACCTCCACGACATTCTCAAGGATCACACGCCCCTGATCGTCGAGATGGCGCGCGACAGGTTCCGCAAGGGGTTCGCGAAGTACGGCAGCGCGGCCTATCGGTGGGATGCGGAGACGCGGCTGACCAACGTGCTCGAGGAGTTGGCGGACAGCGTCGTGTACCTGACCACGGGGGCGATTGAGTGACCGATACAAGACTATGCCGGTGCGAAGGACCTGCTTCTAGTTCACGCGGTCCGAGCTTCTCTATCCCGGCGCCGGGGTCTGCGATGGGGGACGCCCCAGAGACGGCGACCGCCGAGTGTTCGGGCTAAGACGAGTCCGGCCAACGGTAACCAGCCCGTGAGTGGCGGAAAAAGGCGCAGATAGGCGGCGGCAGGTATTACTCGGGGGCCGCCGCCACAGATGGGGAGTAGCTCAACTGGTAGAGCGCCGGTCTGATACGCCGGAGGTTGCAGGTCCGAATCCAGCCTCCCCTACCAAGTCAGACATGCTCGGGAGTGCCCGCTACAGAGTCGAGCAATCAGGATGCGGGACGCAACGGTTCGCAGGTGGGGGCGAGCCAGCGCAGACGTTGGTGGCAGACTCGGCTGGGCCGAAGGTCACCACCAGGGGCGGTCCCGAGCCCGAGTAATCGGTCGGGGCCGCTCCAAGTACCAACTGGACTTTTACAAAGATCACTTCACCGCGAAGAGGAGGTGACAAATGAAAGCAATCATCGAGTTTCTGTCAGGTAAAAAGTCGATAATTGGCACCGTCGTACTCGGCATCATCGGCGTGCTGGCATCTGCCGGCGTAGTGTCCGTCGACTCAGTGTACGTGCAGATCGTCACTCTCGTCGTCGGCGTCCTGACTGGTATTTCCTACCGTGCCGCCATCGCCAAGAGCGGCCCGACCGTCGCGACAACCAACCTGATAGAAGGCGTTAGCGTCAAGTCCGACCCCGTAGACTCAATTTCACGCTAGACCCGGCCCCTCCCGGCCCAGCCCGCGCGTTCCCGACCTCCACGGGGCGCGCGGGCCTTTTCTGTCTTAAAAGCCCGCCTCGGCCTTTGAACTCATGGACCCATCCACAAACGACACAGTGACGTTGCTGCCGTCGTCGTTCATGTACATGCGTATGGCGATGGAGGTGCCGTTGATGTCGCTGTTTGTGACGAGGGCGCCGCCGCCCATGATGCCGTCCACGTCGTCAACGGTCATCCCCGTCGCGATCTGTTGGTACTGGCCATCGGTGTAGCGTAGCCCCGCGCTGGAGCCGCCGGCGCTTCCGGTCTGCCCTTCATCGCGGCTGGCCAGCGCGAGCAATACCAGCGTGAGACATAGCGCGAGACATACAACAGCGAACGTGATGCGCTTCATTTCCCCTCCCCCACTTGATCGACTTCCCGCGCCTCGTTGACCACGCGCAGCAGGTGCTGCGCCTGCGCCTCGAAGACGTCCAGCATGGAATTCCTAGACACCCACCACATGCCCCACTTGCCGAACACGAAGCCGCGCACATGCTCGTCCCTGTCCCGCAGCCACTTTCGGAATGTATCTGGACTCGTGTCCTCGTCCTGGCGGGTCGCGCGGCTGTAGAGCTCCGCCGCCTCCGTGGCGTCTATGTGGTCGGGGTCGTCCGGCGGCAGCACGGCATTCCATGTGACAATCATCTATCAGCCCTCCTTATAGCCCGCATTATACACTATGTCCATGGTATCGGCAAGACGCGAGGATTCTTTACCCCTGCGCGATGAATCCACACCGATGCGGCAAAAGAAATGTCATGTTGCTATTGACACACCCCCGGCGAGGTGAATAGGATACGTCATACACCACAAGGCCCCGGGGTTGGGGCATGGCGGCAATGGGAGGGGGCAGCACATCTGAGACATTCATTTCGTCCCGTACGCATCCATGTGGAGGCATGATGCTTCGAATGAGAAGTGGGCCGGCGCCCGCAGGAACGGACGCCAGCCCCAAGCAGCCCGGCAGAACCTTAGAGAACCACCAGACACCTGCGTACTATGCCCGTACGGACAAGCCTTGTAAACCCCGCGTCACGTCCGGCTTCTACCGCGGACTCCGCTTCGCCCTCGCATTCGACCTCTTCCTCGTCGCCTTCGTGGTGGCCGCCGCGTATCTCGTGGGCTACATCGCTGTCCACGTGCCCACGGCCGTCGTCATCCTCGGCGGCCTCGTTCTGGTCGGGCTCGTCGTCGCGCGCGGGACGGCGTCGTCATGACCGCCGGCATCCGCAAGCGCCACGAGCAGCGCGCCCGCTACGACGCCGCACTCGCGAGTTGGCAAGCACTGGACGCCCGCAAGCCTACCCTCTGTGGGGACTGCCGGCACTGGGGCGGCGAGCCGGACAGCGCCAAGCTCGGCTCCTGCCGCGTAGCCGGATCGTTCCGCGCGCCCGGCGGCCTGCTCACTGAAGCCGACTTCGGCTGCATCCACGGGACGAAGCCATGAGCCGTGGCAAGCCCTTTCACAAGCTCGACGACACCATGGAGGATGCCCGCGAGATGGCCGTCAAGAAGCGCGAGCTCTGCTGCGTCTACCTAGTCACCGGAAAGTATGCCGCGCGGCCCAAGCGGAAGGCGCTCGCGGCCGTGGCCAAGCACAACAGCGTGTCGATCGTCCCGAACACGACCTACAACGAAGAGGGGGAGCTGTGCCCGGAGTGAACCTTCGCAACCTGACTATCGAAGACGCCGCCACCATGGCCGGCCTGCCCCGCGTCCGCCACTGCCGCAAGTGCGCACGGTGCGGCGGCATCCTCATCGAAGGCTTCCGCGAGCGCACCGGCCGCGACGCCTACCTGCACGACTTCAGCCGACTTGTCTGGTACTGCGAATCATGTGGCGAATTGGAGGACCAATGACCCCACGCGACCTGTACAGCCAAATGCACGACATCGCAGACTCTTGCGACGACGTGAACGAAGTCACCCGCCAATGGCTCAAGTCCATGTCGGCGGAAGAGATGGCAGTCCTCTACTTCCCGCTCGCTCGCGTCGAGGTGCGCAATCACCTGCGCAACAAGGTGCGCGGACTTGAGCATCGCGTGTTCGGCGGCGAGGCACCAGCGGCCGACGAGTCCGTGTCCCTGCCCGAACTGCGCAAGCAGATGCTCGCTCAATCCGTCTTCGTTCCCGGCGTCGGCCTCGTGCCGTGGGGCGAGATGACCGCGAATCAGCACATGGACCGCGCCGAATTCCTGCGCAAGATGGCGGCTGGCAATATCCGCAGCGCCGAGGTGCACGAACAGACCGCACAGGAACTCATCGCGGCGGGCGCGACTTGCCTCGACGAGATAGCAGCATGAGGACTTCAAGTTTGCCCCGGGCCAGACTCGTCGCGAAACCCACTACGTCCTCGCCCGGGGCTTCAAGTTTGCCTGCGACCATCACGCGCCCGAAACCCACGCAGATCGCGTCGCAGGCATCAAATGTGGCTCGGGCCATGCCCCTCTCGAAGCCCACTATATGTACGCCCGAGCCCCCAAGCTTGCACCCGGCCACCCTTGCGGCGAAACCCAAAGCCGAGTCGCCGGGTGCAACAAAATTGGCCCCGACCATTGTTGCGTCGAAACCCACACTCCCGGCGTCGGGGCCACCAACTGTCGGCGGGGGCCATCTACCACGCGGTACCCAGGTATTGTCCGCCCCCGCCGACTTCCTAGAACTCCGCATGCTCGCTGAGTGTTTCGAGGATGCCCAGAAGGCGCGCATATCCTGCGGCCTGCGCATGGGCAGCGGCACCGTCGCCCCCGACTTCTACACGGCGATGGAAGCGGCGCAGAAGGCCGTCGAGCACCTGGCCGCGCTGGAACTGCACCGCTGCTACCGGCGTACCGTCGACCCCGAGATCGTCGCATGGCAGAAGGCCGAGCGCGGCGTCGGCGAGCACATGCTGGCGCGCCTGTTTGGGGTGCTTGGACATCCTGTCCACACCACGGTGCATCGTCACGAGGGACCGGAACGCGAGGTGGTCGTGGTCGGCGAGATGGACCGCAGCGTGTCGCAACTCTGCAGCTACTGCGGCCACGGCGACCCGGAGCGCAAGCGGCGCTCGGGCATGAGTCAGGAGGCAGCGCTGTCGCTCGGCAGTCCCCGGGCGAAGATGCTCGTACACCTCATCGCCGAGAGCATCGTCAAGGCGCGCGGCCCGTTGCGGCAGGTCTATGACGACCGCAGGTACGCGACAGCCGACCGCGACTGGACGCCGATGCACAAGCACAATGACGCCCTGCGGCTGCTCGGCAAGGCGTTCCTGAAGGAACTGTGGCTCGCCGCTGGCGGGTCCAAAGCTGGCGAGGGGGGCCACGGTAGGATCGAAACCCAGAGTGTGAGCGCCCCCCTCGCCCTCATCCATGGCGGCGCGTCATGACCCGCTTCGACGCAATCCGCCGCCAGCTCAGCGACATCGAGAAGCACCACGAGCGGGCGCTGGCCAAGCACGAGATGCAGATCAACCTACTGTGCGGCTACCGCGACGAGCTTGAGGATCGCGTCGAAATCGCCGCCGGGATCATTGCGGCCCGCGACGACATCGGCTTGGGCGCTGCCCTGAAACTGATTGCCGACATCTACGAGGCTCGGCAGGCGGCGCGGAAGGTGGCGGTGGAGGCATGATTGCCAGCATCCCGAGCATCATCCGCGACGACGCTACACACATCGCCGTCATCACAGTCGGATTCGAGGACGGAGGAAACAGCGAGACGTTCATCGTCCTTGCGGGGACCGAGGCTGAGTGCGACGACCTTCTGACCCG
>Ga0209539_1000158_pt1 | contig 41293 bp, 36 predicted proteins | sample BarGraNGADG00312_2_FD_184499 | JGI IMG/M metagenome (GOLD analysis project Ga0209539, IMG submission 184499) | Arctic peat soil microbial communities from Barrow, Alaska - Barrow Graham LP Ref core NGADG0011-312 (SPAdes) (version 2) | ecosystem: Environmental > Terrestrial > Soil > Wetlands >...
ATTTCATGTCATTCCGAGCGGAGCGAGGAATCTCCACAGGATAAGACTATACTTATGTAAAAGATAATTCCTTTATAAAGAGCTCACAATCTGCTACCAACTCCTAGAGATGTGTATAAAGATTAGCCCTCTTGGGGGAGGGGTATGGGGAGAGGCCCTTATCAATTCCAGACCGTAACATAATTTCCCTGTTGACTGGTTTTGTAGTTTTTAAGAGGATATCTCCCTATTCCGGAAGTAGGAGTACCTCCTACGGTAAGTCCATATTTAGTTCCGCATTTCGGACAGATTGCAATCGTGGAATTTGACGGATCAATATTCACTTTAACACTCAGGCTATTAACAACGTAATCGTGAGGACAAGTACGGTCGTATGCATAAAACTCCTCGACTCCAGAGCAAATAATAATACCGTTACCATCATATCCTGCAGCACCTGGCCCCCAGTTATTTGTATGGGAATCAACTGTAACAGAACCACCAAATCCGCTCAGGCTGACAAATTCAGGGTCGGTCAGGAGGAGAGTGAAATTCACATAAGTATCAGGGATTACATCGTTCTTTTTATTACAGGAACTTAAAATGACAGCAAGTGTCACTGTAATTAAAAAAAACCTTATTTTTGGATCTGACCCCATCAGGAAATAATTAATACTGCAAAATTACTATTACCACCGGGAATTTAACGGAATTGAGAAATATTTATTGTAATATCTGAAAATGAATAATTTATCTGTCAGAAAGTCTTTTCTTTTCATTCTTCTTTTTTCACTGGCAATCGGATCATGCAATGGGCAGATATTTCATAAGGATCCTGAAAAACAATTATTCAGTAAAAGTCACGGAGGCAGGAAAGAGGTAAAGGTTAAAGAACCAAGGAAAGTGCTCAAAGCTAAAAAGAAACAGGAAGCCAATGATCGAAAGCTTGAAAGGAATTATAATAAATCTATAAAGAAGTCACAAAAAAGGACAATAGATATACAGACACCTGAAGTTCAGGCGCGTATGAAGCAAAATAAAAAGGATACAGCAGTGCGGGAGAAAGAAAAAAGGAAAAAAGTGAGGGCAAGTTCACAGCGTGCAGGGGAAAAATATAAGTAATGTTGTGATTTTTAAGATAGATACTTGTAAAACACCTGTTCACAGGATTATTATTTGTAATTAATTAAAAGAATTTATATATTTGTTTTTGAAGAGTTCCGGCAACGCCGGAATTCTTCTTATTTTTTAAATATAAGAGAGAAAAATGTCAGAGGTTATATATGTGACTGTAGAAGGTCTTCAGAAAATGAAAGAAGAGCTCGACCAATTGAGAAATGTTGAGAGGCCTTCAATCTCCAGGCAGATAGCTGATGCCAGAGATAAAGGTGACCTTTCTGAAAATGCTGAGTATGCTGCTGCCAAAGAGGCACAGGGGATGCTTGAGTTAAGGATATCAAAGCTTGAGGATATTGTGACACGCTCAAGAATTCTTGACGAGTCAAAAATTGATATCTCATCGGTTAGATTACTTAACAGAGTAAAGATCAGGAATAAAACCAATAATTCGGTTATGGAATACCTGATCGTTCCTGAAAGTGAAGCAAATTTTAAACAGGGTAAAATAGCTGTCAGTTCTCCTATTGCCCAGGGTCTGATAGGTAAAAAAGTAGGTGATATTGTTAAGATCAAAGTACCATCAGGAACTATTCCTTTTGAAATTATTTCCATTTCAGTTTAATAGCACATCTTATAAGCCATCATGGCCACTATTTTTACAAAAATCGTTAACGGTGAGATCCCCTGTTATAAGATTGCCGGGGACGAAAATTATTTTGCGTTTCTCGACATCAATCCATTGAGAGCAGGACATACCCTGGTTGTTCCTAAAAGGGAGATTGATTACATTTTTGATCTGGATGATGCTTATTTGGAAGGAATGATTGTTTTTTCGAAAAAAATTGCTGCTGCAATCAGAAGTGTCATTCCCTGCAACCGTATCGGGGTCGCCATTTTGGGTCTTGAGGTTCCTCATGCTCACATACACCTTGTTCCTATGGATACTATGGAGGATATTAACTTCAAAAACCCTAAGCTTAAGTTTACAGTAGAAGAATTTAAAGATATTGCGTCTAAAATAAGCCGGAAGGTAATTCTTTAAAGGAAAAGTTGAATTCGCTGCATGAATTATTTCTATGATTTTTGGGACGATTTTATCAGTCTTTTATTTCCGCGGTTGTGCTATGCATGTGGTAACCATCTTTTAAGGAATGAAAACCTGATTTGTACGGAATGTTATGTGGTTATTCCCCGGACTAATTACCATACTGACATGGATAATCCTGTAGCTCAGCTCTTCTGGGGAAGATGTATGATAGAAAGAGCAGCCGCCTTTTCATATTATAATAAGGGAAGCCGGATAAGAAACCTGATCCATAATCTGAAGTACAAGGGAATCAGGGAGATAGGATACGAACTAGGCAGGATATATGGCTTATCTCTTAAATCATCCGGTTTTACTGCAGATATTGATCTTATAATTCCGGTACCGCTTCATCCGACAAAAATGCGCATTCGTGGCTTCAATCAGAGTGAAATTATTTCAAAAGGAATTTCTGATGCAACCGGTCTGGCAGTTGATGTAAAATCCCTTTCAAGAAAAACCAAATCAGCAACCCAGACAAAACGGTCGCGGTACGAAAGATGGACAAATGTTGAGGGTATTTTCCAGGTTATTGATCCTCAAACAATAATGGGGAGGCATATTTTACTTGTAGATGATGTTATCACAACAGGATCGACAATTGAATCCTGTACGAATGAGCTTCTGAATGTGAAAGGGGTTAAAGTAAGTGTTGTGGCACTGGCATTTGCAGTTGTGTGACCAGTTTATTTTTCTTTGGTTTTTACTCTTTTTGGATTTTTATTCATAAAATCTTTCCAGCTGTTATAAGCTTTTTCCTGCATTGGCTTATTTGTCTGATAAAAATGGCATAGTGCAGCTGCCAGACCATCGGTGGCATCCAGTTTTATTTCGGACAGATTGAACTTTAGAATATTCATCAGCATCGCGGCCACCTGTTCCTTTGATGCTGCACCCTGACCGGTAATTGACATTTTAATTTTCCTGGGGGCATATTCAAATATTGGCAATGAGCGGGTTAGAGCTGCAGCGATGGCCGCTCCCTGAGCCCTTCCAAGTTTTAACATTGACTGAACATTTTTACCATAGAAGGGCGCTTCAATAGCCAGTTCATCGGGATGATACTCATCAATAATCCCAATGGTCCTTTCGAAGATATGTTTTAATTTGAGATAGTGATCTTCGTACTTTGAAAGGTCAATTGACCCAATAGTTATGAGCTCGGGAGTGGTACCGGCAGTTTTTATTACTCCGTATCCTGTGATGCTTGTGCCAGGATCAATACCGAGAATTATTCTCTCCTTTGGTTTAACTTTCAATTTTATTACCTGTTGAAAATAAATGTTAATTACCACAAAGGTAAACAAAGGATCCAGTAAGTTTCACAAAGGATTATTTCAAAAGCGATTTATTTATTTAAGATATATGCATTATTAATTTTATCAGGCTTTTCTGTAAACAGAACTGAAGTTTGATGCTCAACATTTAGTCCTTTTACTGACACGGCTCCGTGCTCCAGATAATAGATAGCTTCCTTCAGGCAAGCCTCATTTCTGTCACCCCAATCACGGGTAATATCATCCGGGACAAATTTTTCAGGAACAATTCCATTATAAAAATCTCCATTACCTGCAGAATTGACTACTGTGAAAGTTATCGGAAAAAACATGTAATTTGTTTTATATTTTATTCCGCTCATTCCAACAGGTTTCCCGTTCGTAGTGCTGCCTATGGTTCTGACATCAAGACTGGTTTTTAATCCATTAATAAAATCTTCACTGGCAGAGGCTGTTCCTCTTGTGGTAATTACCATTAATTTTGTGATACTCAGAGGGGAAGATACTAAACTGAAATTAAATGTTTGGTTATATGATGCATTTTTATCATTGTAGGTCAGTTTAAGAAAAGGTGTATTATATTTTGCAGAACCTGCAACATAACTGGCCATATTTGTAAGTACATTCAGATCTCCTCCTCCGTTATACCTTAAATCCACAATAAGATCTTTAATGTTATTCTGTTTAAAAAATGTAAATGCACTATCCAGTTCATGGTTCGAAGGTGGTATAAACTGGTCAAAAACAAGATGCCCTGTTATTCCGGATTTCAGATGCAAAGTATCAGCAAGAATCACTGTATTTAATGTAAAAGCGGACTTTACAGTGGAAATGGTGGAATCTTTTCCTGCCGGTGTCTGAAATAGAAAGGTATTTGTTATACCTGCCTGTGGCGCGCCAATTAGCTGATTATAAGCAGTCCAATCCCTGGCAGCAAAAATAGGTGCCGGATCAGTTCCATTTAGTCTTTTTACAGTCCATCCTCTGCGGACTCCTTTACTGTACAAAGGAGATTTCTCGTAAATCTGGGCAATTCTTACTGTATTGCTTATTGAATCAAGACCCATGCTGATCCCATGTCCGACAAAGCTCCCCTGATTCTGAGCCACAAACTGATCATAGGTTTCCACAAAACTCCATCTGTCAATAGTCTTGTATTCCATTGCGTCCAAAAGTTTATACGGATCTGCATAATCCGTTTTAACTACAACAGGCATAAGGTTATACCATAGATAAACTTCATTCATTGCATTATACAGATAATCCCTTGCCTGTTCGTCTATTGTAGGTGGAACAAAAGCGGGAACCTCTTTTTTACATGAGCTGAATCCAAGTATTGTAATAAAAAGGATTATTATTGACTTTTTCATTTTTTTTAATAGTTATCTATGTATAACAATTAAACCATGGTTTTTGATCGCCGGTTCTGAAAAAAGATCCCGGATATGATAAGTACCAATCCAACCGGTGTGGTATAATAAACGGGTTCATGAAGAATATAGTGTACAAAAACCAGAGAAACGAAAGGCGCCAGGTAAACAAGGTTACTTATTTTCGCTGTGGTCGCAGCCATTCTTAATGCTTTCAACCAGAAAAGGAATGTTATTCCCATTTCAAATATACCAACATAGACTGATGCAGCTGCTCCCCTGAAACTTATTTCAATATGCCATTTCCCCGAAAAAATCATTGCTGCGATAAGATAGATTGAACCAAACGCAAAGTTCAGCAGCAGTTTAACTCCTTCATCCCTTTTGTCTTTTACATTCAGGATAAAATAGAAGGCCCAGAAAATTGAACTTCCTGTGGCCAGAAGTACCCCGGTAAGATCTGAATGTCCCGGTTTAAAAAGCCTACCCTGGGATGAAATTATATAGACCCCTATAAAGCTGATAAAGAGAGCAATAAAATTTTTGCTTTCTATTTTTTGTTTAAGTATTGGAACTGAAAGAAAAACAAGTATTATCGGCCATATCATGTTAAGAGGCTGGGCGACCTGTGCAGGAAGCAACTGGTAGGCTCTTAACAATATGAGATAATAAAGAAACGGATTGATACACCCCAGAATTGCTGAGTTCAACAGTTCTTTTGACGTAGTTATTCTAAGGAGATAAGTTTTTTTCCCGGCTAAGACAACGATGAGTAGTATCAATGTTGATGTAAGAGAGGCAATTGTAAGCATCGGGAGAATGTCGAGTTCCCCCAGGCTTATTTTAAATGCTGTAGGTACCGTTGACCAGAAAAAAATAGCTAATCCGGCATAAATGTAAGATTGTTGGTTTTTGTTCAGTAAAAGTCCACTCATTTTAATTGATCACATCAAATCCCGTATAAGGAACCAGCACTTCAGGTATCTTAATCCCTGATTCAGTCTGGTTATTTTCAAGTATTGCAGCAACAATTCTTGGCAGGGCAAGAGCGCTGCCATTGAGTGTATGAACCAGCCGGGTCTGTTTGTCACCTTTTTCCTTAAACCTGCATTTTAAACGATTAGCCTGGAAAGATTCAAAATTCGATACTGAACTTACTTCAAGCCAGCGTTTTTGTGCGGCTGACCAAACTTCAAAATCGTAGGTGAGGGCTGAAGTAAATGACATGTCACCACCACAAAGCCTGAGTATACGGTATGGAAGACCAAGACTGGCAACAAGGCTTTCTACATGTGTCACCATCTCTTCAAGGGACTCATAAGAATGATCGGGGTGTGCGATCCGGACTATTTCAACTTTATCAAACTGATGCAGGCGGTTTAGTCCTCTTACATGAGCTCCCCATGAACCGGCTTCCCTCCTGAAACATGGAGTGTATGCAATATTTTTGATGGGGAGGATACCGGCATTAAGTATTACATCCCTGTAAATATTAGTAACAGGGACTTCAGCAGTAGGAATCAGATAAAAATTATCAAGTGTTGCATGATACATTTGTCCCTCCTTATCCGGTAACTGACCAGTGCCAAATCCAGAATCTTCGTTAACCATTATGGGAGGCATTACCTCCAGGTAACCTGCTTTTTCTCCTTCATCCAGGAAGAAGCTTATAAGTGCTCTTTGCAGTTTTGCTCCTTTACCTTTGTAAACCGGGAATCCCGCTCCTGTAAGTTTAATACCCAGTTCAAAATCAATAATATCATATTTCCTGATCAGATCCCAGTGGGGAAGTGCTTTTTCATTGACAGGAGGCATAATACCGCCCTCACGGACTATAACGTTATCATCAGCGCTATGCCCTCCGGGAACTGATTCGTGTGGGAGGTTTGGTAGTCTGATGATCTCACTGCGAAGGTCATTATCTATAGGTATCAGTTTGTCGGAAAGAGATTTGATCTCTTCTTTAAGAGAATATGTTTTTTTCTTGGCGGCCTCAGCTTCATCTCTTTGCCCATTCTTCATCAGAGAACCTATCTCTTTTGAGATGCGGTTCATATCTCCCTGCATCAAATCGGTTTTGGATTGTATCTCCCTGCGTGAGGAATCAAGTGCAAGAATTCTGTTAATTATTTCTTCAGCTTCAAAGTTTTTAACTTTCAGCCTCTCGATAATAAATTCCTTCTTTTCGCGGATAAGGTTTATTGTTAACATAATCAGGTATGAATTAATAAAAAAAGCAGGTGAAGGTGCCTGCTGTAAAAATATTAAAAAACTCCCGATAATGCTTTCCTGCAATAGAAAAGAATTTCGGGAGTCTGAATCTTTTAAGACAATCGTTTATTCTGTAACCGGTTTTACAGATACATAAGTCTTATTATCTTTTTTTCTTTTGAATTCAACTTCTCCGTCGCTGAGTGCAAAAAGAGTGTGGTCTTTCCCAAGGCCAACATTCAGGCCCGGATTATGTTTGGTTCCTCTCTGGCGAACTATAATGTTACCTGCTTTGGCTACCTGGCCGCCGAAGAGTTTCACACCCAGCCGTTTACTTTCAGAATCGCGACCGTTACGTGAACTACCTGCTCCTTTCTTGTGTGCCATAATTCTATATTTTTATTTGCTTAAACTTTTTTACTAATTATTTTTTGCCTTTAGTGGTTTTTTTCACAACAGGCTTCTTCTCAGCCGGTTTCTTCTCAGCAACTTTTTTCGCAGTGGCTTTTTTTACAGGTGCTTCTTCTTTTTTGGCAGCGGGTTTCTTTGCAGCTTTCTTAGCCTTTACAGGTTCTTCAACCGTGCTGGTATCGGTTATCTTTGATTCTGCTTTTTTCGGAGCTGCTTTTTTCGGCAGGCTTTTACCGTTTATGCTGATAATTTCAATCTGGGTAAAATTCTGACGATGTCCGTTTTTGACCCTGTAACCCTTTTTCCTCTTCTTCTTGAAAACAATTACTTTGTCACCTCTCACATGGTCTAAAATCTTTCCTCCGACCACTGCACCTTTAATCGTGGGTTCTCCGATGGTTATTGTACCTTCGTCCTCGATTAAAAGAACCTTGTCAAATTCAACTTCTTTTTCCTCTTCAAATTCAAGACGGTGAACAAAAATCTTCTTGCCTTGCTCAACTTTAAACTGCTGACCTGCAATTTCTACGATTGCGTACATCTTATAAATTTTTTACGTTACTCCATGAGGCGTATATAATCATTTGATCATATAACTTTCAGTTGCCCCTGTGGATTTATCCAAAATTGGACTGCAAAGATATAAAAATTAGATTATTTACAAACCTATACAGTGAATTTTTTATTGTCAAATGCAATTCGATCATCAGGTAGTCTGAACTTATTATTTTATCTTTATTGATAAATGAACAAAAAGGCTGATTTTATTGACCTGATGTTAATAAAAAAAATATTCTCATTCTAACTGTTACTGGTAATATCTTTATATTTGTCAGATACATTAAAAATGCAGGTTATTCCTTTGGCGCATAAATAATTGATATGAAGAGGATAAAGCTAAAAGTAATGGGGATCTCTTATAGTCAAACTCAATCAGGAGCTTATGCGTTGATATTGATTGAAGAAAACGGTGACAGACGGATACCTATTATTATCGGGGGTTTTGAAGCACAGGCCATTGTAATAAAACTTGAAAATCTCGATCCTCCCCGCCCTTTGACTCATGACCTTTTCAAAAAATTTGCAGATGAGTTTAACATCTCAATTATCGAAGTAATGATTTATAAACTTGAGGAAGGTGTTTTCTTCTCAAAGCTTGTTTGCAACAATGGAGAGAAGGAATACTTGATTGACAGCAGGACATCCGACGCTGTGGCAATAGCGTTAAGATTCGGCTGTCCTATATTTATTACTGAAGAGATCCTTACAAAAGCAGGGATAACAGTTAATCCCACTGATAGTGAAATATCTTCAGTAAATGAGGTTGACAGTTTCTTCGAACCTGAAAAAGCCAAATATGACAACTATTCTGATGAGGAGCTCTATAAAATGATTGATGAGGCCGTTAAGACTGAAGATTATGAACGTGCTGCAGCTGTGAGGGATGAGATTGAGAAAAGGAAGAAGAAGAAGGGCTAACCCATTCTGCTAAAAAAAATACCTGTTTATATGAATATTATTATGAGAAGAACATTATTATTAATTCTTTTATCAATTATTACTTGTTGTTATACTTTTGCAAAGGAGTATAAGATCAGTTCGCCCGATAGTAAAATTTCCCTGACAGTAAATGTTGGATCCGAATTAAAGTGGGCTGCTACACTTAACGGAAAAGAAATAATAAACAACTTAAAAATTGCAATGGTTCTTGCAAATGGCAAGGTACTGGGTGAAAATGAAAAGGTTAAAAAGGCAATCTTCAGCCAGTTAAATGATATTATCAGACCGGTAGTGGCGAATAAAAAATCAGAGATTACAGATAACTGCAATATTCTGAAAATTTCTTTCAGTTCAGGTTTTTCTATTCAGTTCAGAGCCTACAATGATGGTGTTTCGTACAGATTTGAGACCTCTTTGAAAGACGATATTACAGTGAAGAATGAAATTTCCGAATTTCAATTCCCGGCGGGTTCTCATTCATGGTTTCCGCGGGAAACCGGTTTTATGTCGCATAACGAAAGAATATTCATTTATTCTTCGCTCGACACAATCGCAGCCAAGCATCTTGCCAGCCTGCCAACTCTTTTCAAGGTTAATGGTGCAGATGTTCTTATTACCGAATCCGATATCGAGGATTATCCAGGTATGTGGCTGGTTGGAGCCGGACCCGGGAAAATATCAGGAACATGGTCTAAATATCCTGATAATGAAAATCTTATCGGTGACCGCAACTTATTTGTAACAAGTACAAAAGACTATATCGCAAAAACAAAAGGCACACGCACATTTCCCTGGAGAGTTTTTGTGATCGCCCCAAACGATGTCAAACTTATTGAAAGCAACCTTGTATATAAGCTTGCTCCGCCCAATAAAATAGAAGATGCAAAATGGATAAAACCAGGTCACGTCGCATGGGACTGGTGGAATGCTAATAATATTTATGGTGTTGATTTCAGAGCCGGTATTAATAATGATACCTATAAATACTATATTGATTTTGCTTCAAAAAACAGGATTGAATATATCATTCTCGATGAGGGATGGTATAAGTCGGGTACCGTGCTTGAATCAATTCCTGAAATTAATATACCTGAGCTTTGCAAATATGCTGAAAGTAAAAATGTTGGAATTATCTTATGGGTTGTATGGAAGACTTTCTGGGACAAGATGGATGAAGCAGTTGTATTGTATGAAAAGTGGGGAATTAAGGGTGTCAAGGTTGATTTTATGCAGAGAGATGATCAGAAGGTTGTTAATTTTTACCTGGAAGCAGCAAAGAAAACTGCTGAGCATCATCTGCTGATTGATTTTCATGGTGCTTATAAACCTGATGGTATTGGACGTACCTGGCCTAATGCGCTTACACGGGAAGGAGTAAAAGGAATGGAAAACAGTAAGTGGGGCAAAGATATTGATCCCAAACATGATGTGACACTCCCCTTTACAAGAATGGTAGCTGGCCCGATGGATTATACTCCCGGAGCTATGGTAAACATGGACAAACGCAATTTTTCTCCAAATTTTACACGACCTGAAAGCCAGGGAACAAGAGCACATCAGGTAGCATTATATATCATTTATGAAAGTCCTTTGCAGATGCTTTCAGATAGCCCCTCAAACTATATGAGGGAACAGGAATCAACAGATTTTATTGTAAATATTCCGGTTGTATGGGACGATATTATCGCAATCGATGGTAAAATAGGAGAATATCTGTTGCTTGCAAGAAGATCGGGAAAAGAATGGTTTGTAGGTGCACTTACGGACTGGACCAGCCGGGACATGGATCTTGACCTTTCATTTCTTCCTGCAGGGAAATATTCTATGGATATATTTCAGGATGGCATCAATGCCGACAGGTATGCAGGTGATTATAAACATCTGAAGACGAATGTTAACTCGGGTGATAAGATGAAAATTCATCTTGCTCCCGGTGGAGGATGGGCAGCAAAAATTTCACCAGAATAGCAAAGCCAGGTACGACCAATGAGGCAATATCTTGAACTGCTGGATCATGTATTAAAAACCGGAACTGAAAAGAAGGACAGGACCGGTACCGGAACAATAAGCGTTTTTGGTTATCAGATGAGATTTAACCTTGAGGAAGGATTTCCTCTTCTGACAACTAAAAAGCTCCATCTTAAATCTATTATACATGAATTGCTCTGGTTTATTTCAGGAAATACCAATACTAAATACCTGAACGACAATGGAGTAAGGATATGGAATGAGTGGGCTGACAAAGATGGGAATCTGGGTCCTGTTTATGGGTATCAGTGGCGTTCATGGCCATCCGAAGGAGGAAGAAAAATAGATCAGCTTGAAAACGTTATCAATTCAATAATAAAGTTACCCGACTCGCGCCGTCATATAGTCTGTACCTGGAATGTGGGAGAATTAGATAAAATGGCTCTTCCTCCCTGTCATATTTTGTTCCAGTTTTATGTTGCAGGAGGTAGATTATCGTGCCAGCTCTATCAGCGAAGCGCTGATATTTTTCTGGGAGTACCATTTAATATAGCATCATACTCTCTTTTAACTCTAATGGTTGCGGAGGTGGCTGGACTTAAGCCAGGAGATTTTGTTCATACGCTTGGCGATGCACATATTTACCTTAATCATATTGATCAGGTCAGGTTGCAACTCACTCGTGAGCCATTTAAACTTCCTTCAATGATAATTAATCCGGAGGTAAAAGATATTCAAAAGTTCTGTTACGATGATTTTAAGCTTGTAGATTATGTTTCTCATCCTCATATTAAAGGTGATATTTCAGTATAATATATAGTGTATGATTTCAATAATCGTTGCGGTCTCTGAGGATTGGGGAATTGGAAAGGATAATGAGCTTTTATGGCACATTTCCGAAGATCTGAAAAGATTCAAAAAGCTGACATTCGGGAACACTGTTATCATGGGCAAAAAAACCTGGGAGTCATTACCCCGGAGACCGCTCCCCGGACGGAAAAACATTGTTCTTACAGATGATCCGCAGGAAGTTATTGATAGTTCAATTACAGCATATTCAATTAAGGATGCTCTTAGCAAATGTGAAAAAAATGAAGAAATATTTATAATTGGAGGAGGGAGCATATACCGGCAATTCATGCCAATTGCGGACCGCCTTTATATCACTCATGTTCATAAAATCGCACCGGCAGATATCTATTTTCCTGAAATTGATCTGAATATATGGGAAATTACGGAAAAGGAAGAGTTTAAAAACGGTGAAAACGACAGTATCCACTATACATATACTATATACGAAAGAAGAAATCGTTGATTGTCTTAAATTCCTTTGTGTTACTTTGAGTTATCCATCGTGAACCTTTGTAGTTAATAGATTTATTTTTACCACAAAGGAACTCAAAGGTCATCACAAAGGTACACAAAGGGCTTATTATTGACCACTTGACAAGTAGTTGGCAATTTTTTCAATGAGACTTACTCTCTAATATCTCTATGTGTTTCAATTTTTTTCTTCCCCCCAGATTAAACCTTTTGAATACTCTTCCATCTAAAGGTTTGTTAATCGGAATTATTTAATTAAAAATGTACCTTATGAAAACAAAAATTTTACTGATGATAACAGCGCTGGCAGTGCTTTCATTTAGTTCATGCAAGAAAGATTCTTCAGGGGTTATTGACCAGACAAGTCTTAATGTAGCAGATGATAATGCAGTGACAGATGTTGTTTATGAAGATGTATTCAATACTGCAGATAATGCAACAATCATTCTTGATCAGATGGGAAAGAGCCTTGATGTTCAATCCGAGGTTGTTCTTACCGATTCTTGTCCTACAATAACGATTACACGTTCAACAGCAGCACTCTGGCCAAAGACAGTAACAGTTGATTATGGAACATCGTGTACTGGCATAAATGACAATGTACGTTCAGGGAAGATCGTTATTGAAGTAACTGGTCCACGTCTGCAAGTCGGATCCAAACGTACTGTCACATTTGTAAATTATTTCTTCAATGGCATTAAAGTTGAAGGGACAAAAGTACTTGAAAATCTAGGGTACAACAGTAATCAGAACCTGGTTATATCAGTAAAATTGACTGATGGTAAACTGACTCTTCCCGACGGAAAAACCATGGAACGTTCAATGGATCATCAGAGGGAATGGATAGCCGGGCTTCTTACCAAAAATATTTGGGATGATGAATGTCTGATTACAGGAACCGAAACAGGCAAAAATAGCGACGGAGTTGCCTATACCAATACTATTATGACAGCTTTGCACTGGACACGGGCATGCAGATTTATTGTGAGCGGCGTAGTTAAAATTGAAAGAGATGGTAAGTCTCCTGTTGAGCTGGATTATGGCACTGGCGACTGTGATGCAAAAGCAGTTGTTACGAGAGATGGTGTATCGAAAGAAATACTTCTTAAGAATAAGCATCGTAGTATGTGGAAGGGATAATAACTTTTAAGGTTGAGGTTAAGGTTGAGGTTGAGGTCGAGGTTAAGAGCCCAGTCTCAACCTTAGCCTTAGCCTAAACCTTTTTAGTTCCTGCTGGTAAGCACGGTTAATGTATCCTATGATGCCTTCAGTACCTTAAGATTTATTCTTTCAAGCTTCCGGTCAGCGTAGTCGATAGTTATTTCAAGCTCATTCGTGTCAACAGATGGCATTTCGAACATAGCATCCAGCATGATGGTCTCACATATTGATCTTAACCCACGGGCCCCGAGTTTGAATTCAATAGCTTTATCAACAATATAATCCAGAACTCCATCTGCAAAGGTGAGATCGATATTGTCCATCCTGAAAAGTTTAATATACTGTTTCACCAGAGCGTTTTTTGGTTCTGTGAGTATTGCCCGCAGAGCCTCTTTATCCAGGGGATTGAGATGCGTAAGTATTGGCAGCCTCCCGATTATTTCCGGTATAAGCCCAAAAGATCTCAGGTCCTGTGGTGCAATATATTGAAGCAGATTGTCTTTATCCACTTTTTCACGGATTTTTGAAGCGCCAAAGCCAACGATTTGGGTATTAAGGCGTTGCGCAATCTTCTTGTCGATACCTTCGAAAGCTCCCCCACATATAAAAAGGATATTTTTTGTATCTACAGGAATCATTTTTTGTTCGGGATGTTTACGTCCACCCTGCGGTGGTACATTTACTATCGAGCCTTCAAGTAATTTCAGAAGACCCTGCTGAACACCTTCGCCTGAAACATCCCGGGTTATGGAAGGATTGTCGCCTTTTCTGGCAATTTTGTCGATTTCATCGATAAATACAATACCTTTTTCAGCAGCTTTTACATCATAATCTGCATTTTGCAATAGCCGGGTCAACAGGCTTTCAATATCTTCTCCAACGTAACCTGCCTCAGTCAGGACGGTCGCATCAACAATTGTAAATGGAACATGCAGCATTTTTGCAACTGTTCTTGCAAGAAGAGTCTTACCTGTGCCTGTTTCACCAACAAGAATAATATTTGATTTTTCAATTTCAATATCATCAGCATCAGGCTTTTGCATAAGCCTTTTGTAATGGTTATACACTGCCACAGCAATTATCTTCTTTGCCATATCCTGACCAATCACATATTGGTCGAGGAATTTTTTTATTTCAGCTGGTTTAAGAAGATTAATGGTATCAAATGGCACATTCTTTTTGCTGCCAAGTTCTTCGTTCATTATGCTATGAGCCTGCTCAATACAGTGGTCACATATATGGCCCTCGAGACCGGCAATCAACATATTGGCCTCTTTCTTGGTCCTTCCGCAAAATGAACATTTATCCATTGACTATTATTTTTGATTTTTCTGTAAAATCTCATCAATCATCCCGTAGTCTTTAGCCTCCTGAGATGTCATCCAATAGTCTCTGTCAGAATCTTTTTCAACTTTTTCAACTGTGTTTCCGGAATGAAGTGCAATTATCTCATAAAGCTCTCTCTTAAGTTTTACTATTTCACGAACAGTAATTTCTATATCTGAAGCTACCCCTTCTGCGCCACCCATCGGCTGATGTATCATAATCCTTGAATGCTTGAGAGCAGATCTTTTCCCTTTCTTACCGGCTGTAAGAAGAATAGCACCCATTGAAGCTGCCATTCCGGTACAAATTGTAGCAATGTCAGCAGAAATATACTGCATTGTATCATAGATGCCCAGTCCGGCATTAACTGATCCGCCCGGAGTGTTGAAATAGATCTGAATATCTTTTCCCGGATCTGCTGAATCGAGATAAAGCAACTGAGCCTGGATAATATTAGCTACATAATCATCAATTGGTAACCCGAGGAAAATTATTCTGTCCATCATAAGACGTGAAAAGACGTCCATTGATGCTACATTTAGCTGTCTCTCTTCAATAATAGTAGGAGATATATAGCTTCCATAAACAGAAGCGTACTTGTGTAAACCAAGACTACTTATTCCTCGTTTGCTTTTTGCATACTTTCCAAAATCGTCAAGAATACTCATCATTTTAAGCATTAATTATTAACACGCAAAGATAATAAAATAAAAACAGATCATCGCAAAGCGTTGATTACTATTCAAAAAGCTTATTAAATTCCTCGATTGTAACGCTCTTATTCTCAAGCTTTACAAGATCCTTCATAAGTAAAATAACCTTTTCCTCAAGGATTTTATCAGCAATTCGTTTTGCATCTTCTTCTCTTTTAAGGGTCTCTTTAGCATAATTGGCAATCTGTTCAGCTGTAGCATAGAACAGACCATATTGCTGGAACTGATATCTTGTTATGTTTTCTGCCTCTTTTTGCAATTCTTCCTCACTTATCTTTACTTCATTGTCGCGGGCAATTTTGTTTCTTATCAGTTGCCATTTAAGGTCCTTCCTGAAACTGTCGAATTCCTTTTCTATTTGTTCCTGAGTGGATTTTTCATTGACTCTGAGGAGCCACTTTTTCAGGAACTCTTCAGGAAGCTGAAAATCAGTCTTTTCCATTGCCAGGTTTTTAATATCCATCATCAGTTTAAAATCGCTTTCACGTTTGAGGTTAATTACAATCTCCCCTTCAATCTTTTTCATGAATTCCTCTTCAGAGTTTACGACTCCTTCCCCAAAAATCCTGTCGAAAAGTTCTTTTCCCAATTCAGCCGGATAGAATCGGCTTATTTCTTTAATTGTAAACCGGTAATCAGCACCAAGCTCTGCAACCTCTTCCTTCTTCTTGTGTAATATCCCGGCGATTTCGGTATCGTTCGGAAATGCTTTTTTCAGGTCGAAATCAATTGAATCGTTCAGCTTTTTACCAATAAATTCTTTTTTGATTTTTTTATCTTTTATTATATCAATACCGAGTGAAGTATCTTCAACAGCAGGGCCCTCAGGTAACACATTGCCACTATTATCAACCGCTTCAATTTTCCCTTTTATTACATCTTTCTCTTCAGTCTGATCAGCTTTTCTTAGTTCGCCATACCGGCGTGTATAGTTGTTAACATAATCTTTCCTCATCTTTTCATCGATGATTATCTCATACTCGTTGACCTTATTCTTTTTTGAAAGCTTCAGATCGATTGCAGGAGTTAAACCGAGTTCAAATGAAAAGGTAAAATCCTGTTGGATTTCGAAATCAATTTTATCCTGTTCATCAGCTTTTGGGAGCGGATCTCCAAGAATTTCAACTTTTTCGTCTGCAAGGTATTTCTGAATGTTTTCTGTTACAATTTTATTGATTTCGTCAATCTGTACAGCTCTGCCATACATTTTTTTTATAAGTCCTATCGGAACCATTCCCGGACGAAATCCTTTTATTGTTGCTTTCTTCCTGTAATCCTTAAGTACTGTTTCAACCTTATCTTCGTAATCGGGTTTCTCGATCTTAACTTTTAATATAGCATTCAGATCGTCAATGTTTTCTTTGGTGATATTCATTTTAATTATTGTTTATTGCATAGTTAAAAAAACCGCCAAAACGCACTATTAAAGAGGTTACGGGCGGCTTGACACTTTGTGCGGATGAAGGGACTCGAACCCCCACGTCACGAAGACACAAGATCCTAAGTCTTGCTCGGCTACCAATTACGACACATCCGCGGTAAAATTCCCCGCAAAAGTATAATAAATTATTATGAAAACAAATTGATTGAATTACCTCCTCAGTTCAAAGTTTTTTCCGAGATAGACTTTTCTTACATGTTCATCATCTGCCAGTTGCACAGATGTGCCAGATTTCAGGATCCGACCCTCGAAAAGAAGGTAAGCACGATCGGTGATTGAAAGAGTCTCATGTACATTGTGATCGGTTATAAGAATTCCTATGTTTTTTTCCCTGAGTTTCGACACAATTTCCTGAATATCCTCCACAGCAATGGGATCAACACCTGCAAAGGGTTCATCAAGTAAAATGAAATTTGGTTTAAGGGCAAGAGCTCTCGCAATTTCAGTACGTCTTCTTTCACCTCCTGAAAGTTGTATCCCTTTACTTGTCCTTATTTTCTGCAATCCAAATTCACCCAGAAGAGTCTCAAGTCTTTCCTGTTGCTCTTCTTTGGGGAAACCTGACATTTCAAGAACTGCACGAATGTTGTCTTCAACAGACATATTCCTGAATACAGAGGGTTCCTGAGCAAGATACCCGATACCTTTTCTTGCACGCTTATAAACAGGAAGGATTGTGATTTCTTCGTTATCCAGAAATATTTTTCCTTCCCTGGGTCTTATTAACCCGACAATCATATAAAATGTTGTTGTTTTGCCGGCACCATTCGGTCCAAGCAGCCCAACAATCTCGCCCTGTTCAACCTCAACAGAAACATGATCAACAACTGTCCTGTTGCGGTATTTTTTTACAAGATTTTCAGTGTATAGTTTCATTTAAAATACTATGAAGTTACAGGTTCGGTTTTTTCATCCTCACCAAAGAATTCTTTGCGATCTTCTTCTTTTTGCTTCATGACTCTGGCTGAGATCAAAATGCTGACTTCGTAAAGAATAAGAAGAGGGATTGCGACAAGTGTTTGTGAAAAAACATCGGGCGGAGTGATAATTGCGGCAATTATAAAGATGACCACGATTGCATGCTTCCTGTATTTTCTCATAAAGGTTGGGGTAATAATACCTATCTTCGTGAGGAAGAAAGCGATTATCGGAAGTTCGAAAACTAATCCTGTAGCCAGGCATACTGATGTGAGGGTACCGATATATGACCTGATATTAATCTGATTGACAACCGAAGGATCAACCTCATATGAGCTGAGAAAATGTATTGAGAGCGGGGCAAGCATAAAGTATCCAAAGAGAACTCCAATAAAAAATAACCCCGAAGCCGCCAGTACTGCCCCCTTTGCATACTTTGCCTCACTGGGTTTGAGGGCTGGTTTGAAGAATTGCCAGAACTCCCATAATATTACCGGAAATGCAAGGATCAAACCGGCAACCATGGCAGCTGTTATGTGAGTTGTAATCTGTCCCGACATTTTTATGCTGATAAGATTTAACGGTTTTGTGTTAATACATAATGCAGTGGTTTTAAGATATTCCCCAAGCTCGCAAAGTAACCGGTTGGTAATAAACCCGGGGCTTTTGGGGCCAAGAATAATTGTATTGAAAAGAACATTTTTAAAAATAAAAGCTATGATCATAAAGAATACTATAGCTAAAATTGATCTGATAATATGCCATCTTAATTCCTCAAGATGTTGAAGGAATGACATCTCTTTCTCTCCGCTCTTCCCTTTTTTCCCAAATATCGCCATTGAAGCTTATATTAGATTTGACTAAAATTCAGCCTGTAAAGATGATAAATCTTCTTTTGCAAAACAATATTAATCTTTTGCTGTTATTACGCTATGAAACCTACACGGTATCTGTTGATGTACTGATTGTTGAATATCCGGGGAATCAATTCATTAGTATTCATGCAGGGCAAAGCATTTATAGTTTCCGTCATATCCTGATAAGGGAAATGAATATTACCTATAAGTTTGAATAATTTAACTCAATATCATTTTTGTTAATTAATTATTAAAAATATTATTTGATTAAGAAATTTATTAACTTTATGTAAACTGTAAAACCATAATTCTTTACAGGCGGGGAATAATATCATTTTGAGAAGGGAATGTTGAACGATTCTACTATACATGACTACTTAAAAAAGTATTTTGGTTTTGATACTTTTAAAGGAAATCAGGAGCCGATAATCAGAAATGTTTTATCAGGACGAGATACTTTTGTGCTTATGCCTACGGGAGGCGGGAAATCGCTCTGTTATCAGTTACCTGCGGTTATGAAAAAGGGAATAGCAATTGTAATCTCTCCACTTATTGCTCTTATGAAGAACCAGGTTGATGCAATGAGGAACTTCAGCACTGACGACGATGTCGCCCATTTTCTTAATTCATCGCTTACCAAGACTGAAATCGCCAGGGTAAAAAAAGATGTATTGTCGGGGAAGGCAAAACTGCTTTATGTTGCTCCCGAATCGCTTACTAAAGAAGAGAATATTGAATTCCTTAAAAACATAGAAATCTCCTTTTATGCTATCGATGAAGCTCATTGTATCTCAGAGTGGGGCCACGATTTCAGACCTGAATACCGAAGGATCAGGCCAATAATTGATATGATTGGCAGGTCACCGATTATAGCCCTTACTGCAACAGCGACTCCAAAAGTTCAGCACGATATTCAGAAGAACCTTAGTATTCTCGATGCTGATGTATTCAAATCCTCATTTAACAGACCTAACCTTTATTACGAGGTAAAGTCAAAACAGGATGTCACGAAGGAAATCATTAAATATATCAAAAACAATTCCGGCAAGTCAGGCATAATTTATTGTCTGAGCCGTAAGAAAGTTGAGGAGATGGCAGAGGTTCTCAAAGTTAATGGAATTAAGGCGCTCCCATACCACGCAGGTATGGATTCCGCTACTCGCACAATGAACCAGGACAAGTTTCTTATGGAGGAGGCGGATATAATTGTAGCGACTATTGCCTTTGGAATGGGGATTGACAAACCGGATGTAAGGTTCGTAATTCATTATGATATACCTAAAAGCCTTGAGGGGTATTACCAGGAGACTGGACGAGCAGGACGTGACGGGGGGGAAGGGAACTGCATTGCTTATTATAGTTATAATGATATTTTGAAGCTTGAGAAATTCATGCAGGGGAAACCGATTGCAGAACAGGAGATCGGTAAACAACTCCTTCTTGAAACAGTCTCTTATGCCGAATCCTCTGTATGCAGAAGAAAACTTTTACTCCATTATTTTGGTGAAGAATATATGAAGGAGAACTGTGAAGCCTGCGATAACTGTCTTCATCCTAAATCACAGTTTGAAGGAAATGAGGCTGTTGTAAGTGTTCTGGAGACGATACTCGCTGTTAAAGAAAAATTTAAAGCTGATCATATAGCAAATATCCTTTCAGGGAAAGTTACATCAGCTATTAAATCATATAAGCATCATAAACTCGAGTTTTTCGGAATAGGTGAAGATAAAGATGAGAAATTCTGGAACATGGTTATCCGACAGGCCCTCATCGCCAAATTTCTTACAAAAGATATTGAAAACTATGGACTGTTAAAGCTGACGGAGAGGGGAATGGAATTCATCGAAAAACCTACTTCCTTTATGCTTGCCGAAGATCACGATTACGCAGATACAACTGATGAAGAAAATGCCTTTGGGGCCAGGACTGCAGTGGTTGATGAGGAGTTATTCAGTATACTGAAGGATCTTCGTAAAAAGCTGTCGAAACAGAAAGACGTCCCTCCATTTGTGATTTTCCAGGATCCTTCGCTCGAAGACATGGCTATCCAGTACCCTATAACTATTGATGAACTTCAGAATATCTCCGGAGTCGGCGCTGGTAAGGCACAGCGATACGGTGAAGAATTTATAGAGATCATTAAAAAATATGTTGAGGAGAAGGAGATTATCAGACCTCTCGATATGGTGGTCAAATCGGTTGTTAATAAGTCTGGAATGAAAGTATATATTATCCAGAGTATAGATATGAAAAGACCTCTCGAGGATATAGCTGAAGCAAAGGGACTGGAGATGGGAGAGCTTGTTTCAGAGATTGAGGCAATAGTAAATTCAGGAACCCGGATAAACCTCGATTATTATATTAATAACACAATTGATGATGAGCGTCAGCACGATATTTTTTCATATTTCAGGGAAGAGGCTGAATCTGATTCACTTGAAGACGCAATTAAAGAACTTGGCAACGAATTCGAAGAAGAGGAGATCAGGCTGATGAGAATTAAATTTCTTTCGGAAATGGGGAACTGATGTTCTTGTTTTCCGGGGATATCAAATAGTAAAATACTACAGCAAGAACATAAATAGGATATATTATCTGAGCTGGTAAAAACCACTTCGTCAGATATCTTTTTTCATATCTCGCTGAGGTATTAAGGAGGATTAATAAATCGGGAACTGATTTTAATATAAAAATTGACAGGAAGACCTTTATGAAAGCCGGATAGATCAAACAGGCGATAAAACTGGCTACCTGTAAAACTATTGTAGAAAATGTTACAATTCCAAGAATGATTGTGTGATAGTCACGATAAGCCTTCCCTTTTGAAATCCACCTGCTCCTCTGCTTCAGAAACGACCTTAATGTTGAAGATGATTGGGTCGTTACCAGCACATCTGGTGATTCCAGCCAGAATATATTTGATCGCTCCTCCTTTTTTATACTATGCAATAAGAACATATCATCACCCGAATTTATTTCATCATGCAGATTATACAAATGTTTGAGATATGCTTCCCTGGTGAATGCAAGATTCGCACCATTGCACATAGTTGCTTTATCTGATCGGGCGGATCCTGCGGTAATTCCCTGCAGACTAAGATACTCCAGTTCCTGGAACCTTCCGAAAACCCCTTTGACAGATTCAATAGTTACAGGACATATTATCATGTCTGGTTTGTTCCTATCATAAAATGATGCAATTGTTCTGATCCAGTTCTTTCCCATCCTGCAATCGGCATCTGTCGTGATAATAAGATTACCTTTTGATATTAATATCCCGGTTCTGAGAGCCTGTTTCTTACCCCTGCCTTTATTATTAATAGTAAGAATATTGCTGAGACCGGTAAATCCCGCAGCAACTTCAAGGGTTTTATCCGTGGAATTATCATCTACGATTATAACCTCAAATAAAGATTTCGGGTAATTCTGTAAAACAATACTGTTTAGCAGTACAGGCATGTTTTTACTCTCGTTATGGCACGCAACAACCAGGGACACAAAAGTTTCAGGCTCGGCTGATACTTTGAAGCTTTTAATCCGGAGGAGACTTCTGTAAATTTTAAGAAGTAGGAAAACATAAGGAAGAACCAGTATAGCAGGGAGCCAGTACATCATTTATTCCTTCAGCCATTCATACATTGTATAATGCTCGCTCTTCATGCCAAGAGCCTCATATGTCTTCTGCGCTCTCGAATTATTTGTTTCCACATAAAGACGAAGGCCTGCAACACCTTGTTTATCAGCTTCATTTTTTATATGAAGATACATTGATCTGAAAATTCCGGTTCTCCTGAAATCAGGTAATACATAAACAGACTGGAACCACCATACGTTGCTATTCCTCCAGTCGCTCCATTCATAAGTTATCAATAAAGAGGCTATAACTTTTCCTTTCACTTCAGCAACCCAATATTGTCCCCGGGTAGGATCAGCGAAAACAGCAGTTACACCTTTATTGATTATTTCCGGAACAAGACTCATCTCTTCGGTTTCCCAGGCCATTTTCTGCTGGAAATCTATTATTGCTCCGGCGTCTTCAGGTGTTGCTTTACGGTTTGTTATCATGTTGTCTATGGTCTTTTTTCTTTAACCTTAACCTAAGCCTTAACCTTAACCTCTATTTATACTCATCCCAGCTCTTGATTTCAAGGTCGTCGATGCTCATTTTGCAGAACGCCAGGATAAAAGCACTTGCCAGTCGTGCATTGGTGATGAGAGGAACATTGTAATCCACAGCGCTTCTTCTTATGGTATAGTCGTTATTAAGTTCTTTATCGCTGAGGTCTTTTGGAATGTTTACAACAAGATCCACCTCTCTTGATTTTATCAGATCGATTGTATTTGGAGATTTTTTTTCATCGGGCCAGTAGGCAACGTGAGCTTCAACACCTGAGTTTTTCAGGAACTGTTGTGTTCCTCTTGTTGCATAAAGCTTATGTCCTTTTTCGCGAAGGGCTCTTGCGCTGTTAAGAAGCTCTACTTTTGAACGCGCCGGACCGGTTGAAAGCAGGATACTCTTCTTCGGGACTCTGTATCCGACAGAAAACATTGCTTTAAGAATCGCTTCATAAAAACCTTCTCCTATGCAACCAACTTCTCCTGTGGACGACATATCAACTCCAAGAACCGGATCGGCTTTTGCAAGACGTGAAAAGCTGAACTGAGGTGCTTTAACTCCAACATAATCGAGCTCGAAAATTGTTTTGACCGGCTTCTCTGCCGGAACTCCCAGCATAACTTTTGTGGCCAGTTCAATAAGATTTGTTTTGAGAACTTTTGAAACAAATGGCATACTCCGGCTGGCACGCAGGTTACATTCAATAACTTTAATATCATTGTCTTTTGCAAGGAACTGGATATTAAATGGTCCTGAAATATTAAGCTCTTTAGCGATCTGGCGTGAAATGCGTTTTATTCTCCTTGCTGTTTCAAAATATATTTTCTGAGCCGGGAAGACCATTGTTGCATCACCTGAGTGTACCCCGGCAAATTCTACATGTTCACTGATAGCGTAGGCTAACATTTCACCATCACGGGCTACAGCATCGATCTCAATCTCCTTTGCATTTTCAATAAACTCAGATACAACCACAGGATATTGTTTTGAGACCTGAGCTGCAAGTTCTAGGTAATGAGATAATTCATTCTTATTTGAGACTACATTCATCGCCGCCCCTGATAAAACATAGGATGGTCTGATAAGAACAGGAAAACCTATGCGGTCGACAAATTCAAAAATATCATTTATGGTGGAGAGCTCTTTCCACCGGGGCTGATCAACTTTCAGATTATCAAGCATTCCGGAAAACTTATGCCTGTTTTCTGCTCTGTCGATAGAAACAGGTGAAGTGCCAAGAACCGGTACTTTTTCATTATAAAGCCTCATTGCCAGGTTATTGGGGATCTGTCCACCGACAGATACTATAACCCCTCCCGGATTTTCAAGATCAATGATGTCGAGGACCCTTTCGAAAGTCAGCTCATCAAAATAAAGCCTGTCGCATATATCATAATCCGTGCTGACAGTTTCAGGATTATAATTAATCATTATAGATCTGAATCCCTCTTTCTTTATTGTATCAATTGCATTAACTGAACACCAGTCAAATTCAACACTTGAACCTATCCTGTACGCGCCTGAACCCAGAACAATTATCGATTTTTTGTCGGTTTCACATGTTATATCATGTTCCGAACCGCTATAAGTAAGATACAGATAATTTGTTATGGCCGGATATTCAGCAGCAAGAGTATCTATTTGTTTGATATAAGGTACAATACCTAACGATTTCCGCCAATTCCTTACTTTCATCAGGTCATTGTTGATATGGTCGGGACCTGATTTCAGTATATGCCTGGCAATCTGGAAATCGCTGAAACCATTTATTTTGGAGTGGGTAAGCAGATCGGTTGGGAGAGAATCGAGGGTGTGATATTTACAAAGCTCATTTTTGATGTTGATGATATTCCTGAGTTTGAACAGAAACCATTTATCTATTTTTGTCAGCTCATAGATTCTGTCTACCGGCATTCCGATTTCAAGAGCTTCAGCAATTGAAAAGATCCGCATGTCGGTTGGTTCGGCAAGTTCCTTCTCGATATCCTTAAAACCAAGATTCCGGTTTCCTGTAAAACCGTGCATTCCCTGACCGATCATTCTTAAACCTTTCTGGATAACCTCTTCAAAGGTTCGGCCAATAGCCATTACCTCACCCACACTTTTCATACTGCTTCCGATAAGGTGTGATACACCTTCGAATTTATTAAGATCCCACCGTGGTATCTTACATACGATATAATCAAGCGCCGGTTCGAAACAGGCTGTAGTGTTTTTGGTAACTGAGTTTTTCAGTTCATGAAGCCCATAACCCATTCCCAGTTTTGCAGCAATGAATGCCAGAGGATAACCTGTAGCTTTTGACGCAAGAGCACTTGACCGCGACAGACGCGCATTCACCTCAATAACCCTGTAGTCTTCAGAATCAGGAGAAAGGGCATATTGAACATTACATTCTCCGACAATCCCTATATGTCTGATAATCCTTATTGAAAGCTCTCTTAGTTTATGATATTCACTGTTAGTAAGTGTCTGCGATGGTGCAACCACTATACTTTCACCTGTATGAATACCAAGAGGATCAAAATTCTCCATATTGCATACAGTGATACAATTATCATATTTATCCCTTACAACCTCATATTCAACCTCTTTCCATCCTTTAAGCGATTCTTCCACCAGGATCTGATTTGAATAAGAAAAAGCTTTTGAGGCAAGTGTTCTTAATTCATCAGCATTGGATGCGAAACCGCTTCCCTGACCACCAAGAGTATATGCAGCTCTTATTATGATGGGGAATCCGAGTTTAGCAGCAGCTTCTATTGCTTCTTCAACCCCTGATACTGCAGTGCTGTTTGGTGTCTTAACATTTATTTCTGTAAGCTTCTTAACAAAAAGCTCGCGGTCTTCGGTGTCCATAATCGCTGTTACAGGGGTCCCGAGGACTTTTACATTATATTTTTCAAATACCCCTGATTTATACAGTTCTGTTCCGCAATTGAGTGCTGTTTGTCCTCCAAATGATAAAAGAATTCCATCAGGCCTTTCCCTGGCAATCACTTTTTCAACAAAATACGGAGTAACAGGAAGGAAATAGATTTTGTCGGCAAGCTCTTCAGAAGTCTGAACCGTGGCAATATTCGGATTTATCAGGACTGTCTTTACATCTTCTTCTTTTAATGCTTTAAGAGCCTGGGAGCCGGAGTAATCGAACTCGCCTGCTTCACCGATTTTCAAAGCTCCCGATCCCAGAATTATTACCTTTTTTACTGCATCTTTCATTGCCCGGATTTGAGGTTCAAAAATAATACATTTTTTGAATTAGGATTTGTAATTATGAAAAAATGAATATATTTGCAAAATAAATGCATAAATATGCAAAAAACTAAAAGACTTCTGGCAATAGAGAAAATTATTTCCGAAGAAAACATTTCAATTCAGGAGGAATTACTTAAAAAACTGAAAGGGAAAGGGATAAACTGTACACAGGCTACGTTATCCCGCAATTTAAGGCAGTTAGGAGTAGGAAGGATACCTGATGGTACTGGAGGATATAAGTATTCTTTAACTGAAAACAGCAGAAATCCGGAAAAGTTTACAATAAAACTAAATATTGTGCCTGTTATCCAGGATATAGTTGAAGCAAAGGGACTTATGGTAATGAAAACCATTCCTGGAAATGCAAGTAACACAGCTTTTTTTATTGATGGCGCCGGACGATATGAAATAGCCGGCACAATAGCTGGTGATGATACAATTCTGATTATACCCAGAGATGGAGTAACCATCCAGCAGGTTCATACCTGTCTGGAAATTATTCTTCCGGGAATACATGATCAGGTAACGAAGAAATAAGGTTGAAATGAATAGAAATAGATTGAAATAACAGAAATAGAAAACTATAAATAATTATAAATGAAAGAAAAGGTCGTTTTGGCGTATAGCGGAGGTTTGGATACCTCAGTAATATTAAAATGGTTAATAGAGAAGAATTATGAAGTCATTGCTTTTGTAGCAGATGTCGGGCAGGCTGAGGATTTCGAAGCATGCAAAAATAAAGCCCTATTACTCGGAGCTTCAAAAGTGATTATTGCTGACCTGAAAAGGGAATTTATTGAAGGTTATGTTCTTAAAGCCATAATGGCAAATGCTATATATGAAGACAGGTATCTGTTGGGTACAGCTCTTGCAAGGCCACTTATTGCAAAAAAACAGATCGAAATCGCTAAAGCTGAAGGAGCCAATGCAGTTGCACATGGGGCAACAGGTAAAGGCAATGATCAGGTCAGGTTCGAATTATGTTATTATGCTTTGATGCCTGGTGTCAAAGTTATTTCCCCATGGAAGGATAAGGAGTTTCTGGCAACTTTTAAAGGAAGGACCGATCTTCTTAAATATGCTTCTGAAAAAAAGATCCCTGTAAAAGCCAGTATCGATAAACCTTACAGTGAAGATGATAATCTGATGCATATAAGCCATGAGGCCGGGGTCCTTGAAGATCCGATGTACACCCTGCATAAGAGCATGCTCGAAAAAATGGTTATGCCACAGGATGCACCGGATAAAGAAACACGAATTGTAATTCATTTTAAAAATGGGATCCCAGTGAAGGTGGTCAACAAAGAGGATGGAACCGTGAAGGAAGACTCATATGATATGTATATTTATCTGAATGAGTTAGCAGGTAAAAACGGGATCGGGCTACTCGATATGGTGGAGAACAGATTTGTCGGTATAAAATCGAGAGGTGTCTATGAGACTCCTGCAGCAACAGTATTACATATAGCCCACAAGGATATTGAGGGGATAGCAATGGACAGAGAGGTAATGAGGCTCGTAAACATGCTTACTCCAAAATTTGCAGAAATAATTTATAACGGATTCTGGTTCAGTCCTGAAATGGATTTTCTTATGGCCGCTATCGAAAAGAGTCAGGAGCTTATTGATGGCAGTGTTCATATCTGTCTTTATAAGGGTAATGTACTTATTGAAGGTCGTGAATCGCCATCCTCTCTTTATAATAAAAAGCTATCAAGCATGGATATTGAAGGAGGCTTCGATCAGACTGACAGCAAGGGATTTATAAGGATTAATGCAATAAGACTTATGGCTCACAGAGCTATAGTTGAGGCCAGTCAGAAAAAATAGTAATTCGCTTACATCAGGAAAGTCCTTTGTGAACCTTAGCGTTGACCTTTGTGTAGCTTTGTGGTAAAAAAATAATTCATTTAACCACAAAGTAACACGAAGGGAAACAAGTTATTTTCTCTAAAAAACATTAATATGAAACTCTGGGAAAAAGGAATAAACCCCGAACCTGCAATCATCGAATTTACTGTAGGTAAAGACCGAAAAACTGATTTGTCTCTGACTAAATGGGATATAATTGGTTCAATGGCTCATGTGATAATGCTTAATGATGTTGGATTAGTTTCAGAGGAAGAGAAGAATGGCTTACTAAAAGCTCTTCATTCTCTCTTTGTGTGGGATGAGGAAGGAAGCCTGGTAATTGAAAATGATGTTGAGGATATCCATTCCCAGATTGAAAAGGAGATGTCCTCAATTCTTGGTACAACAGGCAGGAAAATTCATACCGGTCGGTCAAGAAATGACCAGGTACTGGTTGATATACGACTTTATACAAGAGAAGAGATTGATAACCTTTCAGTTCTGATTCGCAGACTGTTTACAAAATTCCAGTCATTGAGTGAGCAGTATAAAGAGATTCTCTTGCCAGGTTATACTCATATGCAACCTGCTATGGTTTCGTCATTTGGATTATGGTTCGGAGCATACGCTGAATGTCTTGCAGATGATGTGCTTCTTCTCGCCGGAGCAAGAACTCTGAATAATCAGAATCCTTTGGGAACGGCTGCAGGATATGGGACAACCCTGCCAATAAACAGGAAACTGACATCAGATCTCCTCGAGTTTGATGATCTTCTATACAACTCAGCATATGCAAGTCTGAGCAGAGGCAAAATTGAAATCGCTATCGCTTCAGCTATGGCATCTGTCGCCCAGACACTTTCACGGTTTTCGATGGATATTTGTCTTTACATGACTTCTGAATTCAGGTTCATCGATTTTCCTGATGAGTATATTACGGGTTCCAGCATAATGCCTCAGAAAAGAAACCCTGATGTTTTTGAACTTATAAGGGGCAGATGCAATATTATTCAAACTCTGCCTAACCAGGTAGCAATCCTCACAAGCAATCTGCCTTCAGGATATAACAGGGACCTTCAGCTGCTTAAACAAATCATATTTGATGCCTTTGGCGAATTAAGGGAGTGCATTGAAATAATGCTTTTAATGCTTAATAACATCAAAATAAAGAAGAATATAACCGAGAATCCTTTATATAATACCATTTTCAGTACAGAAGAGGTGAACCGGTTGGTTAAGCAGGGCATCCCATTCAGAGATGCATATAAAGCTGTATCTGAAATGGTAAGAAATTCCACTTTCTCAAAAACTTCATTATCCGATTATGTTCATGAAGGTAGTATTGGCAATCTCTGCAACAAAGAGATAGCTGATATTTTTGAAAACAGGATGAAAAGCTTTAAAAACAGAACAGCAGCTGAACTGGCAGATAAAATGATGCATCATGTGACTAATGGTGGCGGGGTGGTTGGTAATACCAGTTTTTTATTGTGATTTTCTTATATTCTCAATAAACACATCGAAGAGATAATCAGTATCTGTTGGCCCGCCTGATGCTTCAGGATGAAACTGCGTTGAGAAGAAGGGTTTGTTTTTATGTTTCATCCCTTCATTTGTCTGGTCGTTAATATTGATAAACAGAGGTTCCCATTCGGGATCCAGAGTTTTGTTATCAACGGCAAATCCATGGTTTTGGGAAGTGATGTAAGCTTTATCAGTACCTACCTGGAGAACCGGTTGATTATGACTCCGGTGTCCATATTTCAGCTTATAGGTATCTGCACCTGAAGCAAGAGCCATTAACTGGTTGCCCAGACAAATGCCAAATACAGGTTTATCACCTGCAAAAGATTTTTTTATATTTTGAATAGTGATCCCACACATTTTAGGATCCCCGGGTCCATTAGAAAGAAACAGTCCGTCAAAATCTTCAGTGTGATAGTTATAATCCCAGGGTACCCTTATAATACTGGTATCTCTTTTAAGCAGATTTCTGATGATATTGAACTTTACACCACAATCAACCAGTAAAATCTTATATTTTCCAGAACCGTAGACTTTTCTTTCATGAGTACTGACTTCGGCAACCAGATTCACTTTGTTAGGGTCATAGAAACCGGTTTCTGTTCCTTCAGGTTCAACCTTTCCGAGCATAGCTCCTTTCTCACGGATTCTTTTTGTCAGAGCTCTGGTATCTATACCAAATATTCCCGGAACATTATTTCTTTTCAGCCACTCATCGAGGCTTTCAGTTGCATTCCAATGACTGTATTCAAATGAGTAATCAGATACAATCAGTCCGGAAATATGTATAGATGAGGACTCATAAAAACGGTAGAGATCGTTTTCTTCGCTTTTCCCCGGCGCTCCGTAGTTGCCAACCAGAGGATATGTAAGACACAGAATCTGTCCGCGATAAGATGGATCTGTTAAACTTTCAGGATAACCGGTCATAGCAGTATTGAAAACCACTTCACCAGCAGCAGGAATGCATGATCCGAATGACTTGCCGTGATAAACTGTTCCATCTTCCAGGGTTAACCTGACCTTTACGCTGTCTTTCATTCAATAATAATTATTTCAGTTCATCTGAGTACTGAAACAGCTTTTTCAATCTGTTCCATAGCTTTCATTACTCTCTGATGTGTTGTGCCAACATTCATTCTCATGAATCCTTCACCACCTGGTCCAAATGTCGACCCTTCATTCATTCCAACTCCGGCTTTGGTTACAAAAAAATTCTGTAAATCTTTTCCAGTCATCCCAAACTTCCGGCAATCGAGCCATATCAGATAAGTCGCTTCGGGTTGAACAGGAATGATTTCAGGGATCATTTTTGCACAATAATCTTTTACAAATTCGATATTATGGTCAATATAATCCAGCAGTGAATCGAGCCACTTATGTCCGTGAGTATAAGCAGCAATTGAAGCTTCAGTTCCGAAGATGTTTCCACTCCCCACATGAAGATTATCGACGATCCGGTTAAAAGACTTTCTTAAAACAGGATTTGGAATGATGACAGATGAAGTCGAGAGGCCGGCAAGGTTGAATGTCTTGCTCGGAGCTATTAAAGTGACTGTATTTGCTGCAATTTTTTCAGAAAGTGATGCCAGAGGTGTATGAGTAAATCCGGGAAGGACAAGATCGCAGTGTATTTCATCTGAAATTATCAGAATATTGTTTTTCAGGCAAATATCCGCCAGATCATTAAGTTCTTCCGGTGTCCATACCCGTCCAATCGGATTATGCGGATTGCATATTATTATCATTTTTGTTTTACTGTCAATTCCTCCAATTAATGAATTAAAATCCATTACCCATTTCCCTTCAGACTCGATCAATCTGTTATAAATCAGATTTCGGCCATGCGATTCTGCCGCTGAAAAGAAAGGAAAATATACAGGTGGCTGGACAATAATACTATCTCCGGCCCTGGTAAAGGCCAGAGTACAGAAATTAAGGGCAGGAACAATTCCAGGGCTAAAGGAGATCCATTCTTTTTCAATTATCCAGTTATGCCTGTTTTTGATCCAGTCGATCATAGACTGAAAATATACCGGCTGACGAAAAGAATAGCCATAAATCTCATGGTTAAGACGTTTCTGAAGTGATTCTACAACAAAATCGGGTGTGTTAAAATCCATATCTGCTACCCACATTGGTATAACATCATTAACACCGAACGTCTCTTCCCTGCGGTCGTACTTTAAGCAGTTTGTACCTTCTCTTCCGGCAGGTTCATCGAAATTCCACATCCTAAAAATGGTATAGATTCAGGGGTTTAAAGATATATAAAATTCAGAAACCGCAGAAAGATTATCTAGTAGTCGAGTGATCAGCAATCGAAGTGAAGACACTTTAGAGTGCCTAAAGTAAGGAGTGCCTAAAGTTGAGATCAATCGGATGGACACAGATACTCTTTGTTAAATAATATAAAAGCGTCTTTTTTAAGATTTATAATCATTCAAATGAATTTTTTTTATTTTTTTATTATAAATTTTAGGCAATTTAGGCACTCTAAACTCTAGGCACTTATTAGTTTCAATATTATTTATTACTTTTATAGACGGTTTTAGAAATAATATTTTAAATTTAAACTGACTTAAAATGAAAAAAATTTTCGCAGGTTTTATACTTCCATTGCTGATCATAAGTTTTACATGTCTGTCTTCATGCAAAAACAGCACAGCTAAGAAACTACAGAAAAAAGCTGAAAAAGAACAGGTTAAAGTAATTGAAAATCAGATTGAGACTAATGTTTATCCTTTGCCTACTTCGGCAGCGGTGATCAAGATGCTTACCGAGCTTCAGGTTGGTTATATAATAGGGATATCGAATCCTGTTGAAAACTCAAAAAAATATTTCAGCAGCTCTACAAGGGCGATTAACCTTGGTGTTTATGGAGCCGACCTGAGCTATGCAACACTTTATAATATACAGCAGGAGGTAATCAATTATCTGGATGTGATAAGATCTCTTTCCAACGAACTCAATATGTCCAAAATTTATAATGAAGATTTATATACTAAGATAAAACAGAATTTTGACAACAGGGATGAGCTGGTTAAAATACTGACAAGTGCATTTAATGACACATATTCATATCTGAGTGATAACGATCAGCAGCCATTAGCTCTGCTTGTTGTCGGTGGCGCATGGGTTGAAGGTATGTATCTTACGACACACGTTTCAGATGCTGCATACCAGGTTGCGGGTATCTCAAGAGTATTGCTTGAGCAAAAGAAATCATTCGAGCTTTATCTTGAAATAACAAAGCCATATCTTAACGATCCGAGTGTGGGGGATTTCATAAAGCTGCTGGATCCGGTTAAAAAAGTATATGAAGGAATTGGGTCCAGCCTTAACGAACAGAATATTAAAGACATAACAAAAGTTATTGTTGGCGTAAGAGACCAGATAGTAAAATAATTATTTCATAGATATATGGCCGCAAAGAATCTTACTTTGCGGTCTTTTTTTTACTTTATGTTTATATGAGGGAATCGGTATTACTTGCCTTAATTCATATTTTTGCCATCGTTTCGACCATCAACCCTGCCGGAATATCATCGAGGGGCAAAAAAATTTTACGCAGTTACCTCAGACGATATCTTAACAGGGAGCTTGAAGAAGAATACTATGCTCTTTTCGAAAACAATCTTGAGTTCTATTCCAATGAGCTTAAAAGTGTAGATAAAGCGGAACTTTCAGATGACGAATCACTCATCTCATTTCAAATAACAAATATCTGCCGGCAAATAAAAAAAGGGTTGTTTCTCGAAGAGAGGATGATCGTATTTCTCCAACTGATTGAATTTGCATTTGAAGATGGAATGATCTCAGAACAAGAGAAGACGATTATAGACATTGTTGCCAGGACTTTCAATATTTCAAAAAAGGAATATGAAAACGCAACTTCTTTTATGATAGGCAGATCCTATGATAATGTATCACCTGAATGTATACTCATTATTGAAAGCGATAATCCTGAATTTTCCGGATCAGGCATTTACATCAATTACGACAAGTGGCGTCACATAAGATTAAAAGGGTTCAAAGGTCATCTTGTTGTAATGCATATTGAAAGCACCGGCACACTCCTTTTTACATACGATGGCTCCCTCGTTCTATATTTTAAAGGAAGGGATATTATTGCCTGCAGACCCTATCTTCTTGACCGCGGCGTGAATATTAAGGGGCAGGGTATTGACCCGATATATTATTCTAAAATTTACAAAAAATTTGTTTCAAGAAAATTTCCGGAAAAAATCTTCTTCGAAGGCCATGAAATTGAATTTCAGTTCAAAAATTCCGATAACGGTCTTCAGAAAATGAATTTCAGGGTGGAATCAGGCAACATGATCGGTATAATGGGCGGTAGTGGCGTAGGAAAAACCACAATGCTTAATTTGCTTCATGGTAAGATAAAACCCACATCAGGTAATATCTTTATAAACGGATATGATATTAATGAAGATTCTGAAGAACTAAAAGGATTGATAGGATTTGTGCCTCAGGATGATATGGTTATTGAAGAACTAACAGTATATCAGAATCTCTATTTTAATGCAAGGTTATGTTTTGGCGACTACAATGAAGAACAGTTAAAAAATACTATTCAGAAAGTCCTCCAGGATCTTGACCTCTACGATATAAGGGACCTGCAGGTTGGAGATATAATGAATAAGAAGGTGAGCGGAGGTCAGAGGAAGAGACTTAACATTGGTCTTGAACTTATGCGCGAACCGGTAGTACTGTTTATTGACGAACCAACTTCCGGTTTGTCCTCTTTCGATTCCGAAAAGGTAATGAGCTTACTCAGGAATCAGTCTTTAAGCGGGAAGCTGGTTTTTGCAATTATACATCAGCCATCCTCTGATATTATTAAGATGTTTGACAGACTATGGCTGCTTGATAAAGGTGGTTATATGATCTATGATGGGGATCCGGTTGAAGCTCTGGTATATTTCAAAACCGAAACATCCCAGGCAAATGCTGCAGAAAGTGAATGCCCTAATTGCGGAAATGTTGAAACAGATAACATACTTCATATTGTTGAGGTAAAGGTTATTGATAATTCCGGTCATCCCGGGAAAGAAAGGCAGATCAGCCCAAAGGAGTGGTACGAAAAATATAAGAAAAAGATGATGCCGGTTCTTGGGAAAAAGCCCTCAAGAACGGTAATTCCCCCCAGTAACTTCAGAGTCCCAAAAAAAACAGACCAGATCAGGACATTTATCAGACGAAACATTACCAGGAAACTTGCTGACCGTCAATATATGACGATTAACCTTATTGAGGCTCCTTTACTGGCATTTATTCTCGGATATATTTCAAAATTCAGCGAAAACGGAGTATACAGTTTTGCGAATAATAAGAATTATCCGATATTCCTCTTCATGGCAGTTATTGTTTCGTTATTTATGGGACTGACTGTAAGTGCCGAGGAAATCTTCAGGGACAGAAAAATCCTTGAAAGAGAAAAGTTTTTGGATCTGAGCAGATTAAGCTATCTGATTTCAAAGATCAATTTCCTGTTTACTTTATCTGCAATACAGTCATTATCTTTTGTACTGATTGGCAATTTAATTCTCGGGGTGAGGGGAATGCTTTTCCAGCAATGGATTATACTTTTCTCAACCGCCTGTTTCGGTAACCTGCTGGGATTGAATATATCTGCCGGAATGCGAACGGCAGTAAGCATCTATATCCTCATTCCACTGATCCTTGTTCCTCAGCTCTTGCTTGGTGGTGCAATGATTAAATTTGATGATCTGCACAAATCAATCAGCAAAAAAATCTATGTTCCTGTAGTGGGCGATTTAATGGTAACACGCTGGGCATATGAAGCATTGTGTGTTGAGCAGTTCAAAAGCAACAGATTTGAAAAACCGTTCTTCAAATATGATATGGAAATCAGTCAGAATGACTGGTATGCCTCCTTTCTTGTTCCTTCTTTGAAAGTCAAAGTTGACAACTGCCTTGCCGCAGGGAAAAATCCGGTTTATAAATCAGATACTGAAGCTAGTTTTAAAAAACTCAATTATCACATAAATTATCTTTCATCCATATCCGGAATTGTGCCCGGAAAATGGATAAGTAATTTGAATTATCAGTCATTCAATGAATTTTTTGCAGATGAAGCGAAAACATTGCTTGACAGTTTAAAAAGCTCATTCAGAATAAAAAGCAGGATGATTTCATACAAACGGGATTCTCTGTACAAACAGATTTCATCGCGGATGGGAGGAGAGGATCAGTTCATTGTTATGAGAGCAAAGAATTATAATGAGAATCTTGCAAATTATGTACTAAACAGGCTGGCGACAAATAAAATATACGATGCAGATGACAGGCTTATCCAAAAAGCTGATCCTGTTTTCATGGCGCCGGGTTCAAAATTTGGACGTGCTCATTTTTTTGCCCCATACAAACAACTTGGTAATCTGAAAATTGGAACTTTGATGTTTAACATTATTGCAGTATGGATTATGGTTCTTGGCTTATTTGTGACATTATATTACAATGTTCTTAAGAAATTTATTATGTTTCTTGAATCACTTAAGATACCAATACTCAGAAAGTTTGGAAGAGAGCTTCTTCAGGTCTAAGAGCCCCGAACCCCAAGCCCCAAGCCCCAAGCCTCAAAAAAACATAGCACAGAGAATTAGAGTAACCTTTATAAGTATGGAACAGAGGCACAAAGTATATCCCAAAAAAAACCTTGGGCAACACTTTCTTAAAGATACTGCCATTGCAGGCAAAATTGCCGCCTCACTGACAGGTGACGGATATAACACAGTTCTGGAAATAGGCCCGGGTATGGGAATACTTACAGGTTTTCTGATGGAAAGAAGCTTTAGTGATTTCCGGGTTATAGAAATTGACAATGAATCAGTACATTATCTTAAAACACACTTTCCGGGATTGAATAATATTATAACCGGTGATTTCCTTTCGATGGATATTGACAGGTTTTTCAGTGAAAAGATGGCTGTGATCGGAAATTTTCCCTACAATATTTCGACACAGATATTTTTTAAAGTATTGGAACATCGGGAGAAGGTAGTTGAGATCGCAGGAATGTTGCAGAAAGAAGTAGCAGAGAGAATATGTTCGGGACCCGGTTCAAAAACTTATGGTATTCTTAGTGTTCTCCTGCAGGCATTTTATAATACTGAGTACCTTTTTACGGTTCCGGAACATGTTTTTTCACCGCCTCCGAAAGTAAAATCAGGAGTTATAAGATTAATAAGAAACGATGTAAAGTTTCTTGACTGCGACGAGATCTTATTTTTCAGGGTAGTTAAAGCTTGTTTCAACCAGCGCAGAAAGACATTAAGGAACTCTGTCAGAGCGGCATTTGAACTGAAACGTGAAGACTATCACGAATTCGGACTTAGACCTGAACAATTATCTGTTGATCAGTTTGTTAAGCTTACCAGATGGATAGATGAGAACAGGGTATTATCAGAATGAAAAGCCAATAGCCTCAACAGGATTCATTTTAGCTGCAGTATTTGCCGGGGCATAACCGGCTACAACACCAATAATTCCTGAAATGAATACTGCCAGAAACATATTGGAAACAGTCAGATACATATTGAGTTCATAAAGGTAGTTTATTATAAGAGTGCCAATAAATATCATTAATATTCCCAGCATCCCACCGAAAACCGAAAGTAGAACCGACTCAACAAGAAACTGCTGAAGAATAAAAAATTTCTTGGCTCCGAGAGCTTTTTGAATTCCAATAATATTCGTTCTTTCCCTTACAGAAACAAACATTATGTTGGCAATTCCGAAACCGCCGACAAGAATTGCAAATCCGCCTATTACCCAGCCACCAATATTAATTCCGGCAAAAACCCCGTCAAAACTCTGTGTTATAAGACTTGCCCTGTTAATCGCAAAATTGTCATTTACTTCAGGTCGGAGTCTTCTGGCAGCTCTTAAAACCATAGTTGCTTCATCGGTTAATTCCATAATAGGGACTCCTTCTTTTGCTTTTATCATAAGAGTAGCATCGAGGAAATTATTTTTCATATTCATAAAGGTCTTGCCAAAATTATATGGAACTATTGTCTGATCATCCATTCCGTTATCACTTATCCCCCCTTTGCCCTCTTTTTTAAATACACCTATAACACTGGTTCTTTTTCCTGAAATTGTGATCTGTTTTCCAACGGGATCGGACTTTTCAAATAATTTCTCGGCTAACACCGCCCCCACAATTGCAACATTCTTCCCGGAAGCCAATTCCTCCGGAGTAATATACCGGCCATTTTCGATTTCAAATGATCTGATATTTTCAAAGTCAGTTGTAACTGCCGATACATAGGAATTCTGTGCGAGATTCTTCCTGTATTTTATTGGTTCAGGTTGGGCAACCGAAAAGCATACTGAGGCAGTTTTTACTGACCTGTTGAGAACAGCCATATAATCCTCTTTTGAAACAACCGGCCTTTTGATGATGTCCCACCATGGTTGGTTCATGCTGATGCCCCATGGAAATTTATGTACATAGATCACATTTTCTCCCAAAGTTGAAATGGAGTCGTGGATTGATTTTTCCATCCAGTCCAGAACAGTGAAGACCGAAATAATGCAGAAAATTCCAATGGTAATTCCCAAAAGAGAAAGAAAAGTACGTAACTTATTAACAATAATTGAGTTAAAGGCAAAAATAAAACCCTCTTTTAAAAGCCTGAAGAACATTTTGCTTATTTAAAATGTAATTAATTTAGGAACAAATATACTAAAATCATTTAATGCTAAGAATCATATTATTATAATGTATTGAGGTTATTAAAAAAATATCTATTTTTAAACGCCGAAATAATGACTTCCACGGACGATCGTAATTATCATATAATGAGTGACAAAAGAATTCATAGTGCTCTGATTTCAGTTTTTTATAAAGAAGGATTAGAAGATATAGTCAGAATTCTTCATGAATTGGATGTGAAAATATATTCCACAGGCGGCACTTTCAGCTTTATTAACGATCTGAATATACCTGCAGAAAAAGTCGAAGATCTTACATCATATCCTTCAATTCTTGGGGGAAGGGTTAAAACACTTCATCCTTCAGTTTTTGGTGGTATCCTGGCAAGAAGAGGAAATAAAGAGGACCTTGAACAGCTTTCAAAATTTAAGATACCGGAGATAGACCTGGTTATTGTTGACCTTTATCCATTCGAAGAAACGTTAAAATCGACTGATAAAGAGGAAGAGATAATTGAAAAGATAGATATAGGCGGTATTTCATTGATCAGAGCAGCGGCCAAAAATTATAATGATGTTCTTGTTGTTTCAGGAAGAGAGCAGTATCACGATCTTTTTGCTTTATTAAATGAAAAACAAGGACATACAACAATTGTCGATAGAAGGCTATTTGCTGCAAAAGCATTTCAGACATCCTCACACTACGATACTGCGATATTCAATTATTTTAACAGGAAAGCCTCAATACCGGCTTTCAGGAAGAGCATAAATAAATCATACCCTTTGCGTTACGGAGAAAATCCACATCAGAAAGGAATATTTTATGGTGACCCCGGATTAATTTTCGATAAACTTCACGGGAAAGAAATTTCATATAATAATCTTCTCGACCTTGATGCTGCCCTTAACCTGATAGATGAGTTTATATCCACCACTTTTGTAATCATCAAGCATAATAATGCTTGTGGTGTTGCTTCCAGGAAAAATCCACTTGATGCATGGAAGGATGCCCTGTCGTGCGATCCGGTATCGGCTTATGGCGGTGTGATAGTTACTAATACTCCGGTGGATGAGAAAACAGCGGCAGAGATAGATAAGATATTTTTTGAAATTATAATTGCTCCGGGATATGCCGGATCTGCCCTGGAAATACTTAAACAAAAAAAGAACAGGATAATTCTTCTCAGAAAGGACTCTGACAAGAGGGATTATGGGTTCAGATCACTGCTAAACGGTGTGCTCTGGCAACAAAGAGATAGCAGCACTGAAACAGGTCAGCAAATGAAACCGGTTACAACCAGAACTCCTGAACCGTCAGAATTTGAGGACCTTGTATTTGCGAATATTATCGTTAAGCACAGTAAATCGAACGCAATAGTAATTGCTAAGAACAGCCAGTTGTGTGCTAGCGGTATAGGTCAAACCTCTAGAGTGGATTCATTGAAACAGGCTATTGAAAAAGCACGGTTATTCGGGTTCGATATTAAGGGATCAGTTCTGGCTTCCGATGCTTTTTTCCCTTTTGCCGACAGTGTTGAAATAGCACATAAAGCTGGAATTACGGCTATTGTACAACCCGGAGGATCTGTAAGAGATAAGGAATCAATTGATTACTGTTCCTCTAACGGAATAGCAATGGTATTTACAGGAATCAGACATTTTAAGCACTAAATATTAAATTAATCATCTCATATAATGGGACTATTTTCATTTTTAACACAGGAAATTGCAATCGATCTCGGTACTGCAAATACCATCATTATTCACAACGATAAAGTGGTTGTAGATGAACCATCGATTGTAGCAATTGACAGGAATACCGGTAAGCTGATAGCTATAGGTGAAAAAGCAAGGCAGATGCATGGTAAGACTCACGAAAACATAAAGACCATCAGGCCTTTACGCGACGGAGTAATTGCTGATTTCAACGCTGCTGAGCTGATGATCAGGGGAATGATCAAAATGATAAACAAAGGGCCTCGCCTTTTCAATCCATCTCTTAAGATGGTGGTTTGCATACCTTCAGGCAGTACTGAGGTGGAAGTACGTGCTGTGCGTGACTCCTCAGAACATGCCGGCGGACGTGATGTTTATATGATTTATGAACCTATGGCCGCGGCTATCGGGATTGGACTTGATGTTGAAGCTCCCGAAGGTTGTATGGTAGTTGATATCGGAGGAGGAACAACTGAGATAGCTGTAATTGCGCTGGGCGGCATCGTTTGCAATAAGTCCATCCGGATCGCAGGAGATGGGTTTACAGCTGATATTCAGGCGTATATGCGTCATCAGCATAATATAAAAATTGGTGAAAGAACAGCAGAAGACATAAAGATCGGAGTAGGAGCAGCGCTTCCTGATATTGACAATCCTCCGCCTGATTTTGTTGTACGAGGGCCAAATATTATGACAGCCTTACCGATTGAGATCCCGGTTTCATATCAGGAGATAGCCTATTGTCTCGATAAATCTTTATCTAAAGTAGAAGCAGCCCTGTTAAACGTTCTTGAGCAGACACCTCCTGAACTTTATGCTGATATTGTAAACAAAGGTATATATCTTGCAGGTGGCGGAGCTTTGCTGAGAGGTCTTGACAGAAGGTTGACCGACAAGATCAATATCCCATTCAACGTTGTAGAAGATCCTTTGCATGCCGTTGCACGAGGTACGGGAGTAGCACTTAAAAATGTTGATAAATTTCCTTTCCTGATGAGATAATCTTACAGAGCGAATGAGGAATCTGCTGAATTTTCTGGCGAGATACAATAACCTGATAATTTTTCTTATTCTTGAAGGAATAGCTTTTTATTTGCTGGCAACCAGGAATAGTTATCATAACTCCCGGGTTGTTAATGGCGTCATGGGAATGACCCGTGGATTTGAAAAGAGAATTAATAATACAAGGTCATACCTTAGTCTTCATCAGATTAATGAAAGCCTCGCAGCAGAAAACGTTTCTCTGAAAAACAGAATTGAACTTATGGGCAGAAAAGAAAATTCCCCCTTTTTTTCTGTAACTGATTCTGTCTATAAACAGCAATATGTTCATACTTCAGCAGAAGTCATTGAAAATTCCATTAACCGTCAGAAGAATTTTTTTACAATAAATAAGGGAGAACTTCAGGGGGTAAAAGTTGATATGGCTGTCATTTCTGCAAATAGCGTTGCAGGAGTAATCG
>Ga0209539_1000161_pt1 | contig 41133 bp, 36 predicted proteins | sample BarGraNGADG00312_2_FD_184499 | JGI IMG/M metagenome (GOLD analysis project Ga0209539, IMG submission 184499) | Arctic peat soil microbial communities from Barrow, Alaska - Barrow Graham LP Ref core NGADG0011-312 (SPAdes) (version 2) | ecosystem: Environmental > Terrestrial > Soil > Wetlands >...
CGGCGGCCTTCATCTTGTTGACGGCGTCAACGTACGGCTTGGCATCCGTGACCTTGAAGGTTCCGCCACGGTTGGCCTTGTTTACGCCGAAGACTGCCTTGGTCGCGCCGACGGCTTCGTTGATCATCTTCTCGTAAATCGACATCTTTACCTCCGTACTTCGTTTGACCGATTCTTGCTCGGGGATCCGCCGGGATGAGCCACCGGTCAGGCGACCGGCCCGGCTCCGAAATGGTCTTCAAGAGCCGGCTGAGCCAGCGGTGGTCGCGCTCAGCCGAGCACTTCGCGGCACTCCGCACACAGGATCCGCGGCAACTTCTTCGTGGCCTTCTTGTTCGGGAACGGGTAGCCACCCTCCCACAGATCGACATCCTCCCGGAGCGCGTGATCCATGCAGAGCCCCATGCCGCACACGATGCAGACGCCGACCGCCTCGGTCTGCTTGCCGGCCTTCGCGCACACATAACACTGCATACCCGACCCTCCTTCCGTTTGGTGACGTTTAATGGATACCACAAACCGCGACGCCACGTTGCCGTTGTCTCCCCGTCGCGTCCTTCACCGGCGACGGCATCGTCAGTCGCCGTGCGCGGACCCCGGGAAGCCGCCTCACCTCCTTGCATCTCTCCGTCTCACATCTGAACCCGGATGCACAGCAGCCGGACCACCGACACGATCTCGGCAGCCCGGCTGTCGGGGTGCGAAGCGTACTACAGCCAGACCATCCCTTCCGCAGGGGTAGCCTCTCTGTCATATCTACATACACGACGCAGCGCGCCTTTCCCTGTCAATCCACGCAGATAAAGGGAAGGTCACGGAAGAGACCGGCCCGGCGACCCGGGCGCCTCGGCCTACGCGCGCTCGTCGTCGCCGCCGAAGATGGCCCGCGCGAAGACGTCGGGCTCGAAGGGGCGCAGGTCCTCGAGCTGCTCGCCCATGCCGATCAGCTTGATCGGGATCCCCAGCGTCTCATGGATGGCGACGACGATGCCGCCCTTGGCGGTGCCGTCCAGTTTGGTGAGCACGACGCCGCTGACGTCCACCGCCTGCTGGAACTCCTGCGCCTGGCGCAGGCCGTTCTGGCCGGTCGTCGCGTCGAGTACGAGAAGGGTCTCGTGGGGGGCGCCGGGCAGCCGCTTCTGCTGGCTGGACTCATCGCCGTGGTGGCGCTCATATCTCGAGGCGCTCACTACCATCCATCTTCAGCTCCCGTGGATGCCAGTTCCTGGTAGGCAGGGTGCCGAAGTCGGAGAGCGCGGCGTAGAAGCTCGGCGTGCCGTAGGGGCCGAGCTGCGTCTTCACGAACTCCTCGGCCATGCACTCCTCACGCGCCGCCTTGCCGGCCGCCTTGAGCGCGGCGGCGTCGGCGACCGGCAGGTCGCCCTCGCCGCGCACGGCGATGGCCTTGAGGTTCTTGCTGCCCATCGCTCGCCCGCAGCCTCTGCGGCCGAAGGCGCGGTGCTTGTCGATGAGGATGCTGGCGAAGCGCGCGAGCTTCTCGCCGGCGGGTCCGATGCAGGCGACCTGCACTTTGGGATCACCGAGCAGCTAATAGAGGCACATGCCAGCCCCTCGCCGCCGATGAAGTCGCGGAGCCAGTCGTCGGGCGGCTCGATGACTTCGGTGGCGCCGTTGCCCAGATCCACCCTGAAGATGCGCCCGTGATACCCGTGCATCTCGCCCTCCCGCGCCGGGTCGCCGTGGCGGCCGGAGACGGAGGCCGGCGCGCAGCGCGCCGGCAGCCGGTCACCTTCTCGTCGTCATCCCGACTCTAGCCCGTCTTGCGGGGTGCGGCGTCCGGCGAGTGCCGCAGAGTGGAGAAAGCGGGACGGACGTGTTGGCCGCGCGGGCCAGAAGGTGGTGGGCGACGTTGGAATTGAACCAACGACCTCCTGCTTGTCGAGCAGGCGCTCTCCCAACTGAGCTAGTCGCCCACGAAGAATCGGCAGTATAGCAAAGGGGGCGGCGAGCGTCAGCCCGCCGCCCCCGTTCGCGTCTGTCTGCCTCAGTGCGACGAAGCGCGGCGCGGCGGACGGCGCTTGATGCCGCGCGACGCGGAGCGCTTGGCCCCGCCGTTCCACACCAGCTTGCCCGGGCGCGCCTGGACCTGGTGAGACTCGGGGATGACGCGCTTCTCGTAGTCGAATTCGGGCAGGTCGTGGCGCTCGATGGTGACGCCGATCAGGCGCTCGATGGCCTTGAGCTCGTGGACCTCTTCCCCGGTGAGCAGGCTCACGGCGATGCCGCTCGCGCCGGCGCGAGCGGTGCGCCCGATGCGATGCACGTAATCCTCGGGGTTGGTCGGGATGTCGAAGTTGATGACGTGGGTGATGTTGTCCACGTCGATGCCGCGGGCGACCACGTCGGTAGCCACCAGCACGGCGATCTTGCCGCTCTTGAAGCCGTCGAGCGCCTTCTGCCGCTGACCCTGGGTGCGGTCGCCGTGGATGGCCTCGCAGGTGACGCCGGCCTTGTTGAGCGTGCGCGACAGGCGCTCGGCGCGGCGCCGCGTACGCGTGAAGACCAGGGTGCGGTCGGGTTCGTGGTGACGGAAGTACTCGACCAGCAGGTCGACCTTCTGCTCGTGGTTCACCGGGAGGATCCTCTGCTCCACGGTGTCCACCGGCTGAGCGTGGCCGCCGAGCTCGATGAAGATCGGCTCATGCAGGGTGTCCGCGATGATGCTCAGCACCTGCTTGCTCATGGTGGCGGAGAAGAAGAGGTTCTGGCGCTTGGCCGGGATGGCGTCGATGATGCGCTTCACGTCCGGCCAGAAACCCATGTCCAGCATGCGGTCGGCCTCGTCGAGCACCAGCGTGTCGACCTTGTCGAGCAGGATGTGCCCCTGGCGCAGCATGTCGAGCAGGCGGCCGGGCGTGGCCACCAGCAGGTCGACGCCCTTGCCGACCTTCTTGGCCTGCGGCTCGTAGGGAACGCCACCGAACACGGCGACGACCGTGCGGCCGCTGTACGTACTGAGCGTCTCGCTGACCTCTTCGATCTGCCCGCAGAGCTCGCGCGTGGGCGTGACGACGAGGGCTGTGGGGTGGGCGGTGCGGCCGTCGGCAACGGTCGGGCCTGTCATGCGCTGCAAAATGGGCAGGACGAAAGCGGCCGTTTTGCCGGTACCGGTCTGCGCAGAGCCCACCACGTCGCGCCCGGCAAGGACGCGCGGGATGGCCTGTTCCTGGATGGGGGTAGGCGTCTCGTAGCCCATCGCCGCGATGCCGGCGAGCAGGTCGCCGGTGAGCCCGAGCTCGGCGAACCTGGGCAGGTCGACCTCGGGCACGGGGCCGGCGGGACGCTCCACGTGCTTGCGCTCGGTGTAGCTCTCGTCGACGCCGGTCCCGCGGCCTTCGCGGTCGTGGCGCGGGCCGCGACTGCGATCGCGGTCGCGCCCGGAGCGGCCGCGGACGGAGCCGCCGAGGCGGCCGTGACGCTCGTTCTGACCCTGACGAGGCTGGCGCTCGGACGACTCGTTCGTGCGCTGCTCGGTCTGGGGTGTGGTCACGGTCGCCGCGGCGCTGGACGCCGCCGGCTGTTGGGTCCGCTGCTCGCCCTGCGGGGCTGCGCCGCTGCGGCGGCGGCGGGTCTGGCTCTCGCCGCCCTGCGGCTGGTCGCTGCGTTGCATCGTGGGATCGCTGACTGGGTTCACTTGGTCTCTCTTCCTCGACGACCCGTCACGCGGCAGCACGTCGAGCTCCGCGGACGAGCGTGAGTGCTCGGCAGCGGGCAGCGGGGCGCGCGTGGGTTCGTCTTGTGGCGGGTCGCTCTCAGGGCGACCAAACGGCGTGCGGACGGGTGTTCCTTTCGCTTCAGAACACTGCCCGGTAGTCACAGAGTCTGGGGGTCTGAGTGGGGAGGAAAGCCCGGCGCCAGATGCGCGGGGCGGGAAACCGGCTCCCGTAACGACGAAAACTACCCTAACAGGTCTGGATTGCGCTGGCAAGTGCGCGGGCTCGCGCCGGCATGCTTGGAGCCTCAGACGCGGCCCCGGTACCAGTCCAGCATCGTGCGCAGCGCGTCCTCGTGCGACGTCACTGCGAACGGCCCGAACGCCGCCTCGAACTTGCTCGCGTCGCTCACGAATGGCCGCTCGTACCGGTATATGAGCTCCGGGAACTCGCGCAGGACCGGCATGAAGAAGCCGACCATTCGCACCGTGCTCAGACCCAGCACGGTGGGCTTCGCCCGGGTGCCGGCGACGCGCGCCGCCAGCTCTCCGGGCCTGAGGCGGCGCAGAAGCTGGCCGGCGAGACCATCCATCGCTTCCTCAACGGTCTCCTGATCCGCTAGCGCCGGCTCGGGACCGCGTACGTCCGTAGCCGGCGCGACCCTGGACGCGCCGCGGTCACGCCCCGGTGGCAGTCTCCTCCGGCGGCTCTCCGCGCCTCTCCGCCTGCCTCGCGCGCTTCGCTTCGTACATCAGCATGTCGGCGCGCGTGAGCAGCTCGTCCGGGTCGTCCAGACCCCGCCAGTCGGTGACCACCGTGCCGTAGCTGAGCGTGACGGGCAGTCTCAGATCCTCGCCGACCGCCGCAATGGCCTCGTCGAGCCGCTGGGCCAGGACCGCCGGCTCAGAGGGTGACTCCGCGACCGCGCAGAACTCGTCACCACCGAGTCGCGCGATGAGATCCGTCTCCCGGAAGGCGACGCGAAAAGCCTCGGCCACCGCCTTCAGCACGTCGTCTCCGCGCTTGTGCCCGAGGCTGTCGTTGATGGCCTTGAAGCCGTCGATATCGCCGTAGAGTACGACGAGGCGAGCGCCCGAACGCCGCGCCCGCTTGGCCTGCTCGGGAAGCAGCACGTAGAAGCCGCGCCGGTTCTTCAGGCCCGTGAGTTCGTCGTGCAGGGAGAGTTGCTCCAGCCGGCGCTCGGTCCTCTTGCGGCCGGCGATATCGCGTGAGATGGACAGCACCATCAGTTCACCGTCCACGTCGGTCAGACTCGAGCTGACCTCAACGGGGATCTGCTGACCGTCGCGGTTCTTGCGGGCGGTCTCGTACACGATGCGGTCCTCGTGCATGAGCCGTTCCATGACGCGCCGCAACTGGCCCGGTGTCGTCGGCGCATCGATGGCGCGCGGCGTCAGCCCCAGCAGTTCCTCGCGGGTGTAGCCGAGGAGCCTGCACGCGGAGTCGTTGACGGCGACGAAGTGCGTGGGCTCGCCGTGGGCGTCCAGACCGTGCAGGTAGACGGCGTCGTTGCTGGCCTCGAAGAGAAGGCGGTATCGCTTCTGGCTCGCCCGCAGCTGTCGTTGCACGGCCAGCATCTCGTCCAGCGCATCCTGCAGCTGGCGCCGCTGCGTCACGATCCTCTCGACCGCCCACCCCAGGCCGATCCCGACCGCCGCGTAGGCAACGACGCTTATCGCGTAGTAGCCCGTCTGCACGTCGTGCAGAACGAAGAAGGACAGCGTGGTCACGAGGATCACCCACAGCGCCGTGAGCAGGCCGCCGCGCACGCCGCCAAAGTAGGCCCCGGCAACGACGAGAGGCACGCCCAGGAACTCTACTACCGCCGACTGGGGCAGCAGCAGCGCAAACGCGCCGTACAGAAGGGCGACAGCGGCGACAGCGCGATTGATGCGCACGGAATCCAGAGCGGCCTCCTTCGTCGGCGGGAGCGGCCACACGTCTTCTGCCCTTCTGGCTCCATTCGGCAACTTGGACGCTTCCTTGAGACTTCCGCGCACCCCGTCGCGAAGCGCAGACTCGACGGCGCCCTCAGCCGGTCGCGCCCGCCCAGTCAAAGGCATCGCCGATGGTGCGCAGCCGCGCCTTCGTGTCTTCGTCGCAGAAGACGCCGCCGAGAGCGTGCTCGAACATGTCCTGGGGCATGTGACCGAGGCCGACGGCGGCCGCGCAGTCGCGGCTCAGGCTGGTGTCCATCAACACCGGGTCGTCCGACGAGATCGAGCACTGCACGCCCGCCGCCAGCATGCGCGGCAGTGGATGCTCGGCCAGCGACGGCACGACTCCGAGGAGGACGTTGCTCGTCGGCGTGACGTCGCAGACGATGCCGCGCGCGGCGATCTCGGCGAGCAGCGCCGGGTCCTCCGCGGCGCGCACGCCATGTCGCAGGCGATCGGCGTGCAACACGTCGAGAGCTCCGCGCACCGAGGCCGGCCCGGCGATCTCGCCGGCGTGCGGCGCGGCCTTGAGCCCGCCCTCGCGAGCTGCGGCAAAGGGCCGCGCGAACAGCTCCGGCGGGTACCTGTCCTCGCTGCCGCCGAGGCTGATGCCGACGACCCCGCGTTCGCGGTACTTCACCGCCCACCGCACCAGATGGTCGGCAATCTCCAGCGGAAAGTCGCGCGTGATATCGGGCGTGAAGCGGATCTCCACGCCGTGCGCCTCGCGGGCCTCGTCGGCGCCGGCGCAGTAGCCCTCGAAGACCTCCTGCCAAGGCGTGCCGCGCACCATCGGCTCCGCTGGCGAGAACAAGGCCTCGACATAGACGCAGCCCTGGGCCGCCGCCTCGGCCGCATACTCCACCACGACCTGGCGAAAATCACGCTCGTGACGCAGTACCTTGGTGGTCTTGATCCAAACCTGGACGAAATGCTCGAAGTCGGTGAAGCGGCAGAACGCGGCCAGGCCGGCTTCGTCTCTGGCCGGCAGGCGCACGTCGTTGCGCCGAGCGATCTCCAGCAGACGCGCGGGGCGCACGGTCGCCTCGAGGTGTACGTGGAGCTCGATCTTCGGGTAGGGCGCCGTAGCCACGGAGGCGCCGGCGCTCACGCGGCCCCCGCCTCGACTCGTTCCGGGAAGCCTTCGACGGCGCGGAACCGCCCCGGCTCCTCGAGGTGCGGTACGTGGGCGCGTTCCTCGAAGACGACCCACTCCGAGCCGGGAAGGCGCCTGTGCTGGTCTTCCTGGATCAACGGCGTGTACTCGTCGTGGCGACCGCCGAGCGGCAGCTTACCCGGCGCCTCGTCGGCGGCGACGCGATACCAGTTGCGATGGCCGCGAAACGGGATGAAGCCTTCCTGCGCGGGCGGCTCGGTGACCATGCCGCCATCGTACCGCACCCCAGCCGCCCGACGAGCGCTCGCCGGCGGTTTGACCATCTCCCGACCGCCGTGTTCAAGCAGTGGGAGACACCGTCAACCGATCCTGAGGAAACCCATGAGCAGGAGAAAGCTCGTCGTCATCATCGCCGCCGCGGTGGTGCTGGGCCTGGCGCCCGCCATCGCCCTCGTTCAGACCCGGTCGTCCAGGGCGGCGGCCGGATCGGTCAAGGCGCCTTCGCCGGCAGGCGCCAGCGCCTGCGAGTACATGGCGGAGCTGTGCGACGGGATCGGCCCGCGGGTCGCCGGCGAAGCCGGCGAGGCCCGGGCCGCTTCGCGCATCACGCAGTGGTTCGGGGCGCTCGGCTACGCTCCCGACGAGCGGCAGCTCACGTACAAGGACGCCGACGCGTCGCGCACCTCAGGCAACGTCGTCGCCACCAAGCCCAGCCCAAGCGCCGAGCAGATCATCATCGGCGCCCACCCGCGACTCCGTCGGCGTCGGCCGCGGCGCCTTCGACAACGCCAGCGGCGTAGCCCTCATGATGGAACTCGCCGGCGAGCTGAAGGCCCACACGACGCCGTACACCCTGGTCTTCGTCACCTTCGGCGCCGAAGAGCTCGGCGAGAAGGGCTCCCACGCCTACTTCTCAGGAGCCTCACCGCGCAAGACAGGGCAGGCACCGTCCTGATGATCAACCTCGACTCGGTGGCCGCCGGCGACCAGGTGTACTGCTACAGCAGCAAGGACCAGGCGTGGCCGAAGCTGGCGATCCGCAACATGGCGCGCCGGATGGGCGCGACCATCCTCACCAGCCCCGGCCTCAACCCGGACTACCCCTACGGCACCACGGGCGACTGGAGCGACCACGTTGTCTTCGCGCGGAACGACATCCCCTACCTCTGTTTCCAGGCCACCCACCGGCTGCTCGCCAGCAAGGACGGCGACGTCAACAGCGTCAGGTACGGCAGGATCTGGCACAGCAAGAAGGACACTGTGGCCTACATCGAACAGCCCTTCCCGGGTCGCATGCAGGCTCAGCTGCAGACCGAGTCCGAGGCGCTGGCCGAGTTCCTCACCACGTACCCGGCGGAGAAGTGACGCCCGGCCCGGTCCCGCCCGCCGGCTCTCTAGGTGCGCACGAACTCCTCCGCCACTAGTTCCATGAGGAGCGCGTCGCGCCACGCGCCGTCGTCGACGCGTTCGTACCGCCGCAGCACGCCCACGGGACGAAAGCCGAGCTTCTCGTAGACGTGGACGGCGCGTGCGTTGGCGACCGCCGGGTCGACGGTAAGGCGATGGTGCCCGCGCACGTCGATGAGCCAGGCGATCAGGGTACGCATGGCGTCGCTGCCGACGCCGCGCCCGCGGACGGCGGATGAGACGAAGACGTCCACGGCGGCCGAGCGGTAGTCCGGGTCGGTCTCCTCGGCGTACTGGATGCAGCCGACCACGGCACCGTACAGCACGATGCTGAACACCACGGCGTCCTTCTCGTCGACGCGCTCCCACTCGGTGCGTCTCCACCAGCGCCCCACCTCGGGCTCGTCGAGAATGGCGAGCAGCGTGACGACGTCGCCGTCTTCCGTCAGGCGCAGGGTGACGAGGGCTCCGCCGAGCGCCGGCCGGCCGCGGCCTTCGCTGCCGGGAAGTGCTTTAGTCACCGGTCGGTCCATGGGTGCAGCGTACCAGAGGCCGGGGCCTGCGAGCCGCGAGGGCCCGGCCGCTCCGCGGCCGGCTACTTGCGCGGCTCGCTCCCACCGGCCCGCCACACCAGGTATGAGTGCACAAAGCCGTCGAGGTCGCCGTCGAGCACGCTCTGCGAGTTGCCGACTTCGTGGCCGGTGCGCAGGTCCTTGACCATCTGATAGGGATGAAGGACATAGCTGCGGATCTGGCTGCCGAAGTCCACAGTGCGCACCTCGCCGCGCTCCCGCGCGAGCTCGTCGGCGAGTTTGCGTTCCTCGAGCTCGACCAGTTTGGACTTGAGCATGCGCATGGCCACCTGACGGTTCTGCAGCTGCGAGCGTTCGTTCTGGCACTGGACGACGATGTTGGTGGGAAGGTGCGTGATGCGCACCGCCGAGCTCGTCTTGTTGACGTGCTGGCCGCCGGCGCCGCTGGAGCGATAGGTGTCGACGCGCAGGTCGTCGTCGTTGATCTCGACTTCCACGTCCTCGCTGACCAGGGGCGAGGCGTCCACGGAGACGAAACTGGTGTGCCGGCGGTTGGCCGAGTCGAACGGGCTCATGCGCACCAGGCGGTGCACGCCCTTCTCGCCGGTAAGCAGGCCATACACGTTCTCACCCTCCACGGTGAGCGTGGCGCTCTTGAGACCGGCTTCGTCACCCTCCTGCGCCTCGTTGATCGCGACCTTGAAGCCGCGCCGCTCGAACCAGCGCAGATACATGCGTAGCAGCATCTCGGCCCAATCCTGCGACTCGGTACCGCCGGCGCCCGGGTGGATGGTGATGATCGCGCCGCCCTCGTCGTACTTGCCGCTGAAGAAGCGCTGCTCCTCGCCACGCTGGAGGTCGGCCTCAAGCGCGGCGACGCCGGTCACGAGCTCCCGCAGGAGCTCGTCGTCCACGGCGTCGCCGCCACCGGCCATCTCCTCCCGCAGCAGATCCTCGGTTGACTCCAGGTCGGCGAAGCGGCCCTCGATCTCGGCGAACTCCTCCATCCGGCGCTTGACGCGGCTGTACTTGGCGGAGACCCGGGAGGCCTGCTCCTGGTCGTCCCAGAAGTCCGAGGCGCGCATGCGCTCCTCGAGCGCCGCGAGGACGGCTGTCAGCTTGGGTGGGTCAAAGATAGCTCCGTAGCCACCCAAGGCGCCCGAGGGCTTCCTTGAGCCGCTCGCGGAGCGAGTCGAGCTGGTCGAGTGCTTCTGAGGCGGCGGGGCTCATGACTCCGGGTAGTGTATCGGAAACGCCGCAGAGCTACAGCCGCGCGCGTCAGCAGCCGATATACTGGCCCAGGAACCGGCGTTCCGCGCGGGCGCAGGCTGCCGCCGACCGGTGCGATGAGCCAGTGGGCAGGACAAAGCCCGCTCCATGCGCCGTTGCCGAGGCCGGACGCCAGGGGGACGATGGCTGAAGAAAGTCGCAAGCAGAGGGGAGCGGCGGCGCGCGCCGACGGATCCGCGCGTCCGGACGCCTCCGACCCCGCGGCAGAATCGGCATCGGCGTCGTTCGCCATCGACCACGCCGGCGACGCACCCAACGCTCCTCTCGAGGTCGAGCTGCGCGACCTGGAGGAACGCCTTCGCGTGACCGTCGATCAGGCCCCCATCGTGATCTGGACGGTCGACCGTGATCTGCGCTTCACCTCCTCGCGCGGTGGCGGCCTCGCCGCCTTGGGCCTCAAGGCCGATGAGGTCGTCGGCATGACCCTGCCGCAGTTCTTCGGTACCGACGACCCGGAGTATCCGGGGCTGGCCGGCCACCGGGCGGCACTCAGCGGCATGCCTGCTTCGTACGAGCAGACTGTCGGCGGCAGGGTCTACGCCACGCACCTCGAGCCGAGGAGAGACGCCGACGACGTGGTCGTCGGCGTCGTCGGCGTCGCTCACGACGTCACCGAGAGCCGCGCCACCGAGGCTGCACTGTGCGAGCGCGAGCGCATGCTCAGCACGCTGTTCGACAATCTGCCGGGCATGGTCTATCGCTGCGCCAACGACCCCGAGTGGACCATGGAATTCGTCAGCGAGAACTGCCGCCAGCTCACGGGCTACGCGCCGGATGACCTGGTCGCCAGCCGGGCGCTCGGCTACGGCCGCCTGATCCACACCGATGACCGAGACAGGGTGTGGGACGGCGTCGAAGCCGCCCTCGACAAGGATGCTCCGTGGACTCTCGAGTACCGCATCACTTGCGCCAACGGCGGCGAGAAGTGGGTCTGGGAGCGCGGCGGCGGTGTCCGCGACGATGCCGGTACGCTGCTCCGCCTCGAGGGGTTCATCAGCGATGTGACCGAGAGCTACCTGGCGCGGCAGGAGCTCGCCGCCTCGCGAGAGGAGCTGGCCCTCCACGGCCGCATCGCCACGGTGTTCCTCACGAGCCCCGCCGACACCATGTTCGCCGACGTGCTCGACCTCGTGCGCGAGGCGCTGGCCAGCCGCCGGGGCTTCTTCGGCTACATCGACGGTGACGGTACTCTCGTGGCCCCCTCCCTGACCCGCGAGGTGTGGGATGCGTACCAGGCAGAGGGCAAGGGCCTGCGCTTCCCGCCCGACACCTGGGGTGACAGCCTCTGGGCTCGGGCGCTCAAAGCGGGCAAGACCCAGATCCTGCAGTCCCGGGGAGCGGTGCCCAAAGGCCACCTGCCGATGGACCGCGCCCTGGCAGTACCGCTCGTCTTTGGCGGCGAGACCATCGGCGTCTTCATCGTCGCCGACAAGGACTCCGCCTACGTCGACAACGACGTGCGGCTGCTGGAGAGCATCGCCGGCTATACGGGGCCGGTCCTGCACGAGTGGCGACAGCGCATGTTCGAGGAGCGCGCACGGTTGTCCGCTGAGGTGTCCTTGCGACAGTCCGAGACCCTCTACCGCACCCTGTTCGAGCAGACGCCGGTCGGCGTGCTGCTGTTCGACACCGAGCTTCGCGTTGTGGACTGCAACGAGCTTCTCGCCCACATCATCGGCTCGCCGCGAGAGACCCTCATCGGCCTGGAGATCGCCAAGTTGCGCGACCTGCGGCCCTTCGACGCGTTTCAGGCCGCCCTCGACGGCGACGCAGGCTACTATGAGGGTCCCTACCTCACTACGAGCAGCGATCGCGAAACGTTCCTGGCCATCGAATCTGCCCCACGACGGGGAGCCGGCGACGAGATCGTCGGCGGCATCGGCGTGGTCGTCGACCGCACCGAACAAGTACGTGCCGAACGGGAGATGGAGCGCTTGCGCCTGCACGACGCACTCACCGGTCTGCCCAACCGGGATCTGCTGGCCGACCGGCTCACCCAGGCGGTGGCACACGCCCAGCGCAGACGGTTGGGCTTCGCCGTGGCAGCGCTCGCAGTCGACCGCTTCCAGGACCTCGTGAGCACCCTGGGCCACGAGCGCTGCGACCGGCTCGTGGTACAGGCGGCCGAGAGGCTCACCGAGACGATGCGCACGGAGGATACCGTCGCCTGCTTCGCGGGCAGCGAGTTCGGCCTGGTACTCCCCGGCATCGGCGGCCCCACCGAAGCCACGGTGACGATCGAGAAGGTCATGCAGGTCTTCGCGCGACCTTTCCATGTGGGCGCTCACGAGATCTTCCTCACCCTCAGTCTGGGAGTGGCGGTCTTCCCCGCCGACGGCGCGGACCCGCAGGAGCTCATCGAGAACGCCGAGGCCGCGGCGCGGCGAGTCTCCAGCGAAGGCGGAAACGACTGGCAGTTTTTCCACAACAGCATGAACGAGGAACGCGCGAGCCGGCTTGCGCTGCAAACGGAGCTGCACCGCGCCCTCGAGCGCGAGCAGTTCACCCTGCACTACCAGCCCGTGGTAGACGCGCGCAGCGGGAAGATCGTCAGCGTCGAGGCGCTGGTGCGCTGGGAGCATCCCGAACGCGGCCTGGTGGCCCCGCTGGACTTCATCCCGCTGGCCCAGGACACGGGGCTGATCCTGCCCATCGGGGACTGGGTGCTGCGCACGGCCTGCGCCCAGGCACAGGCCTGGAGCCGCAGCCTCGGGCGCCCCCTGCGGATGGCCGTGAACCTGTCGGCCCGGCAGCTGTATGATCGCACCCTCGCGGACACGGTCGCCAGGGCCCTCAAGGATTCCGGGCTGCCCGCTGCACAACTCGAACTCGAGATCACCGAGACCGCGGCGATGCGGGACCCCAAGGAGGCGGCGCGCATCCTCCGCGCGCTGAAGGCGCGCGGCGTGCGCATCGCCCTGGACGACTTCGGCACCGGCTACTCCTCTCTCAGCCATCTCGTCGGCCTGCCCATCGCCACGGTGAAGGTCGATCGTTCGTTCGTACGCGATCTCCTCACGGCGCCGGAGCGCGCCGCGGTCGTCGCAGCGGTGATCGCGCTGGGCCACCGTCTCGCTCTGACGGTCGTGGCGGAAGGCGTGGAGACCGCGGAGGAGCGCGCGTTTCTGCGCGACGAAGGCTGCGACGCCATCCAGGGATTCCTCTTTAGCCGCCCGCTGCCGGCGGAGGAATGCGGCAAGCTCCTGGCGGCCGGGCAGATCACCCTCTAAGGCCGCGGCGGCTCAGCCGCTCAAGCCCCGTGACACTTCTTGTACTTCTTCCCGCTCCCGCAGGGACACGGGTCGTTGCGCCCCACCTTGTCGTAGACCACGCGCTGCTGCACGGGGGCGGCGCCGGTGCTGGTGGTCGCGCCGCCGCGCCGGCCACCCGCGGCCACATTGGGCGGCGGCGCATCGGCCAGACCACCCTCGTCCGGCGCTCCGAGCTCGCCGGCGGCCATGGCGGCGCCGGTGAAGGAGGTCTGAGTGATGAGGTCATCGCCGCTCGTGTAGTTGAGGCTGACCAGCGGCTCTTCGAGGGTGACGGCCGTAAACACGGCGAGGTCCTCGGCGCTGTTCTTGAGCAACGTCGTCACCGTGCTGGTCTTGATGCTGTCCATCATGTCCTGGAAGAGCTCGAACCCCTCGCTCTTGTACTCCACAAGCGGGTCGCGCTGGCCCAGGGCACGCAGGTGGATGCCCTCCTGCAGATAGTCCATGTCGAGCAGGTGGTCCTTCCAGCGGGAGTCGATGACCTGGAGCATCACGGCGCGCTCGACGCTGCGCATCCGGTCGGCGCCGATGAGGCGCTCGTGCTCGTCGTATTGCTCGAGAGCGTCGTCGACGGCGAGGTCGGCGACCTCCTCCACCGTCGCCGAGTCGATGTCGATGTCGCTCTTCTTGATCTTGGGGTCGTAGATCTGCTTGAGGTCGACGAACAGTGAGTCGAGGTCCCATTCCTCGGAGTACTGCGCGTCCTCCAGGCGGGTCTGCACGGCCCCTTCGGCCAGCTCGCTGACCATCTCCCGGACCTGCTCACCGAAATCCTCGCCCATGAGGATACGCTGGCGCTGGTCGTACACCACGCGACGCTGCTCGTTCATGACCTCGTCGTACTTGAGGACGTTCTTGCGGCGCATGAAGTTGAGCTCCTCGACCTTGACCTGCGCCTTTTCGACCACGCTGCTGAGCATCTTGGCCTCGAGAGGCTGGCCCTCCTGCGGGCCGAGGCGGCTGAGGATGCGGAACATGCGGTCGCCGGCGAACAGGCGGATCAGCTCGTCTTCGGCCGACAGGTAGAAGCGGGTCTCTCCGGGGTCGCCCTGGCGGCCGGAGCGGCCGCGGAGCTGGTTGTCGATACGCCGGCTCTCGTGGCGTTCCGTGCCGAGCACGTAGAGCCCGCCGGCCTCGACGACCCCTTCGCCCAGCTTGATGTCGACGCCACGGCCGGCCATGTTGGTGGCGATGGTCACGACGCCCTTCTGGCCGGCGTCCTTGATGATCTCGGCCTCGCGTTCGTGCTGCTTGGCGTTGAGCACGCTGTGCGGCACGCCGTGCCGGTCGAGAAGCCGGGACAGCATCTCGCTGACCTCCACCGAGACTGTGCCCACGAGGACCGGCTGGCCCTTCTGGTAGCGCTCCACGAGATCGTCGACGACGGCGGCGTACTTCTCCTTGGCCGTGGTGAAGATGAAGTCGTTCTCGTCCTCGCGGACCATGGGGGCGTTGGTGGGGACCTGCACCACCTCGAGGCCGTAGATCTGGCGGAACTCGTCCTCTTCGGTCTTGGCCGTGCCGGTCATGCCGGCGAGCACGTCGTACATGCGGAAGTAGTTCTGCAGGGTGATCGTCGCGAGGGTCTGGTTCTCCTCGCGGATCGGCACCTTCTCCTTGGCCTCGATGGCCTGGTGGAGACCCTCCGAGTAGCGGCGCCCGTCCAGGATGCGGCCGGTGAACTCGTCGACGATGAGCACCTCGCCGCCCTGGACGACGTACTCCACGTCCTTGTGGTAGAGAGCCTCGGCGCGCAGCGCCTGGATGAGGTGATTGACCAGCGCCCCGTTGGAATCCTTGTAGAGGTTGTCGATGTCGAGGGCGCGCTCGACCTTGGCCACCCCGCTCTCGGTGATGGCCGCGGTCCGCTGCTTCTCGTCGACCTCGTAATCCTCGCCCCCGCGCAGGCGCGGCACCACCCGGGCGAACTGGCGGTAGGTGTCGGCGGCCGTCTCGGGGGCGCCGCTGATGATGAGCGGCGTGCGCGCCTCGTCGATGAGGATGGAGTCGACCTCGTCCACGATGCAGTAGGTGTGGCCTCGCTGCACCATGTGCTCGCGGCGCATGGTCATGTTGTCGCGCAGGTAGTCGAAGCCGAACTCCGAGTTGGTGCCGTAGGTGACGTCGGAGTTGTACTGCGCGCGCCGCTCTTCGGGGGTCATGTTCGCCTGGATGACACCGACCTCGAGACCGAGAGAGCGGTAGACCTGCCCCATCCACTCAGCGTCGCGCTTGGCCAGATAGTCGTTGACGGTGACGAGGTGGGCGCCGTGACCGGCGAGCCCGTTGAGGTACATGGGCATGGTCGCGACCAGGGTCTTGCCCTCACCGGTCTTCATCTCCGCGATATCGCCGTCGTGGAGCACGATGCCGCCCATGACCTCGACATCGAAGGGGCGCATTCCGAGAGCCCTCCTGGCGCCCTCTCGCGCCACCGCGAAGGCCTCGAAGAGGAGGTCGTCGAGCAGCTCGCCGTTCTCGTGACGCTCGCGGAACTCGACCGTCTTGGCGCGCAGCTCGTCGTCGTTGAGGCCGACGTAGTCGGGCTCGAGGGCGCTCACCCGCGCAGCCTGGTCCTGCAGGGCCTTCAGGCGCCGGCCCTCGCCGGCGCGCAGCAGCTTGTCGACGATCTTGATCACGGACTCGGCGCTCCCCGGTTCGCTCGCTTGGGCTCGACCGTCATTGTCGCACACCGCGCGACCGCCCGAGTACCGCTGTGCTGCCGCGCAGCGGTGGCGCGGGCGCTACGAGGCGCGGAAGGCAGCGGACGGCCGGCCCTCAGTTCTCCGCCGGCTCGATGAGGCCGTAGTGGCCGTCGTTGCGCCGATAGACCACATTGGTGCGGTTGGACTCGGCGTTGGTGAAGACGAAGAAGTCGTGTCCGACCAGCTCCATCTGCAGCGCGGCCTCGTCCACTGACATCGGCTTGAGGGCGAACTGCTTGGTCTTCACGATGCGTCCGTTGTCTCCGGCGTGCCCTGTCTCGCCCGCCAGCTCGGCAGCAAGCCCCGCCTGGATGGACACGGGCGCCAGATCCTGGACCGGCTCGGGCTCGGGCACGGGTTTGTCGTGGCCCTTGCGGGTCTTGCCGTGCATCTTGTCGTGATACTTTCTCGCCCGGCGCATGAGCTTGTCCATGACCAGATCGATGGCCGCATACATGTCGGTCGATGTCTCCCGGGCGCGGATCACGGGGCCACGGGTGAAGATGGTGGCCTCGGCGATGCACGGTTCGGCGATGCTCGGGTTCTTCTCGACCTGAAGCTCGACCTCCACACGCGTCACCTCGTCGATCTTGCGTTGCAGCAGAAGCTTGTGCACGCGCTCGACCTTCTCCACGGCGTACTCCTGCAGCGCGGCGGTGACGGTGACGTTGCGGCCCTTGATCTGCGTTTTCATCGACATCGCTCCTTCTGGACGGCGTTGTCTAGCGATGCTTGGGTAGGTGTGCCGCGGACGGTACGCGCGAACGTGAAGACCTGAGGCTGGCAACCTGCGCGAGCGAGCACTTCGGCACCATGATCCAACGTTTCACCTGTGGTGTAGACGTCGTCAACTAGCATCACCCGCTTGAGTTTCCTTAGTACCCCGTTAGCATCCTCCCGCAACGCGAAAGCGTCACGGACGTTCGCCGCCCGCGCGGCGCGATCCAGCCCGCTCTGGCGGGCGCCGTGCCGTCGCCGGCGGAGCAGCGGAGCATAGGGGACGCCGGCGCGCCGCGCAAGCCCGCGCGCCAGCAGCTCCGCCTGGTTGAAACCCCGCTCCAGGGTGTGGTCGCGATGGGCGGGGATCCAGGTGACGAGAAGCGGCGGCGCGGATGCGGAGTCGGTGGAGTCCAGGGCACCGGAGCAGGCTGCGCCGAATGCGGGGCCGGCACGTTCCACCATCTCGTCGACCAGCGAGCGCAGGGCGCGGAACTTGCAGGCGGTGACCAGCGCGCGGGCCGGGCCCTCGTAGACGAAGGCGGCGGAGGCGGAGGTGAAAGCCAGATCGCGACCGCGACACTCGCGGCAGGGCGCGGACGGACGCCGCGCCCCAGGAGCGGCGTCGGCGGCTCGCCATGTGGTCGCCACCGCGGCTCGAGACCGGGGAGCGCCGCAACGCGGGCAGCGATCCGCGGGTAACGCCTGCAGAGCGAGAGCGCACGGCTCGCAGAGCCAGGAACCGGAGGCGCGGCACTTCACGCAGCGCTTGGGAAGGACGAGGTCGAGGACGCCCTCAATAACGCCGGCGGCGCCCACCGCGACGACGCGTCTCACCCGCGCTCGGGATCGTCGCAGAAGTCCTCCGGGCCCACGCAGGAGCGGGGTTCAAAGCGCGCGCCGGCGGGCACCAGGGCATGTGGCGCCACGTCGGAGCGATCGCCGATGACGGCGTCCTCATGGATCACGGCCTCGTGATGGACCACCACGTGGCGGCCAAGGATGCTTCCCGCGAGACGCGAGCCGCGCTCGGCCTTGACTCCGTCCCAGTTGATGACGCCCTCGAGGACCGCGCCTCGCTCGATCACGCACCCGTCGCCGACGATCAGCGGGCCGATGAGCTCGGCCTCGGACTCGACCAGACACCCGGCGCCGATGAGGATGGGCGGCTCGAGGCGGGCGCCCGGCTCGACCTGCGTGCCTTCCCCCACCCAGACCCGGGGAGCGATCTCGCGGCCGGGCACATCGAGCTTGACCCGGCCGAGAAGGGCGTCGAAGTTGCCGATGCGGTACTGCTCGATGTTGCCGACGTCGTTCCAGTAGGTCTCGAGTCGCCAGCAGTGGAAGGGAACGCCGGCGGCGAGCAGCGCCGGGAACACGTCCCTAGCCCAATCCACGAAAGAATCCGCGGCCACATAGTCGAAGATGGCCGGCTCGAAGGCGTAAATACCGCAGTTGCAGAGGTCGGACAGCGCCTCGGCAGCAGGTGGCTTCTCCTGAAAAGCGATGACGCGGCCGTCGTCGCCGGGGACGACCACGCCGTACAGCGACGGATCGTCGACCTGCTTGACGGCCAGGGTGGCGATGCCGCCATTCTGTCGATGCGCGGCGACGAAGGCGGTGAGATCGATATCCGTGAGCCCGTCGCCGCTGACGACGACGAAGGTGCCGCCGGCGAAGAAGTCGCGGAAGGCGCTGGCGCCGCCGGCGGTGCCGAGCAGCTGCTTCTCGAGGCTGTAGCGCAGCTCCACGCCGAACGCGGATCCGTCGCCGAAGTAGCTGCGGATCTTGTCGGGGTGGTAGTGCAGGTTGGCCGCCACCTCCTTCACGTCGTGACGCCGGAGAAGACGCAGCAGATGCTCCATGACCGGCCGGTTGAGTATGGGCACCATGGGTTTGGACGTGCGCCCGGTGAGCGGGTACAGGCGCGTGCCCAGGCCGGCGGCCATGACGTAGGCCTTGAAGCTCACGCCTCGTACGCTCCGGGGGCGCAGGCCGTGGCCAGCGCCCGACCGAACGGGGCGCGCAACACGCCCGCCTCAGTGATGATCGCGCTGATATTCGCGGCCGGCGTCACGTCGAACGCCGGGTGCCAGGCGAGCGCGCCCTGGGGCGCCACCTGCTGGCCGTGGAACGACGTGACCTCGCTCTCGTCGCGCTCCTCGATGGGGATGCCGGCGCCGCGGGCCACCGTGAGATCGACCGTGGACAGCGGAGCAGCGACGTAGAACGGCACGCCGTGCTCCTTGGCGAGGACCGAGACCGTGTACGTGCCGATCTTGTTGGCCGTGTCGCCGTTGGCGGCGATGCGGTCGGCGCCGACCACGACGCCGTTCACGGCGCCGCGCTGGATGAAGTGCCCCGCCATGTTGTCGCTGATGAGGCGGTACGGGATGTCTTCGACGCCCAATTCCCAAGCGGTGAGCCTGGCGCCCTGCAGCCACGGCCGCGTCTCGTCGACGACCACGCTGATCTCGCCGTGACGGGCCTGGGCGGCACGGATGACGCCCAGAGCGGTGCCGTAGCCGGCAGTCGCGAGGGCTCCCGCGTTGCAGTGCGTGAGGATGACGTCACCGGGCTTGAACAGCGCCGCGCCGTGCTCACCGATGCGGAGGCAACGCTCGATGTCGTCCTGCTGGATGGCCTGCGCGCGGGCGAGCAGCTGCGCGGCACAAGCCGCCGGGGACTCGCCGCACGCCGTCCACACGAGCCGCATCTCGTCGACCGCCCAACGCAGGTTGACGGCCGTGGGGCGGGTGGCGAGCAGGCCGTCGGCCGCCTCTGTGAGCGCGGCGCGGAAGGCGGCCGGGTCGCCGGCGCGCGCGGCGGCCGCTGCGCGGGCCGCGAGCGCCAGCCCGCCGGCCGCCGTGACGCCGATGGCCGGAGCCCCGCGCACGGTCATGTCGGTGATGCGCGCCGCGACCTCCTGCCAGGTGCGGCAGTGCACGTACCGCTCGTCGTGCGGCAGCGCCAACTGGTCGATCAGCACAACCTCGTCGGGGAGGATGTCGACTGTGCGCACGCGCAAGCGCGAGACCTCCGCCGGCACCCCGCGACTCACGTTCTGCTCGGCCACGTCAGCGCGCCCGGAGCCTCAGGTGCCCTGGTCCCAGGATGCCAGGTAAGCGGCCTGCTCGTCGGTGAGCGTGTCGCAATCGACGGCCATCGTCTCGAGCTTGACGCGGGCGATCTCGTCGTCGATGTCCTTGGGAACCACGTAGACCTTGTTCTCGAGGTCGGCGTGATTCTTGACGATGAACTCGGCGCTGAGCGACTGGTTGGCGAAGCTCATGTCCATGACGGCTGCCGGGTGACCCTCGGCCGCCGACAGGTTGACCAGCCGGCCCTCGGCCAGCAGGTAGAGGCGGCGGCCGTCGGCCATGGTGTACTCGTCGACGAACTCACGCACGGTGCGCTTCTTCACGGAGAGCTTCTCGAGCGCCGGGATGTCGATCTCGACGTTGAAGTGGCCGGTGTTGGCGATGATACTGCCGTCCTGCATGACCTCGAAGTGTTCGCCGCGCAGCACGTGGATGTCGCCGGTGGCGGTAACGAAGAGCTTGGCGACCTTGGCCGCCTCGGCGACGGGCATGACGCGGAACCCGTCCATGACCGCTTCGAGGGCGCGCAGCGGATCAACCTCGAGGACGATGACGTCGGCGCCGTGGCCCTTCATGCGCATGGCGAGGCCGCGGCCGCACCAGCCGTAGCCGGCGATGCACACGGTGCTGCCGGCGATGAGGATGTTGGTGGCGCGGATGACGCCGTCGAGCGTGCTCTGGCCGGTGCCGTAGCGGTTGTCGAACATGTGCTTGGTGTTGGCCTCGTTGACGGCCACGATGGGGAACATCAGACGGCCCTCGGCCTCCAGAGCTTTGAGCCGGATGACGCCGGTGGTGGTCTCCTCGGTGCCGCCGATGATGTCGGCGGCCATGTCGGGGCGCTCACCGTGGAGCACGCCGATGACGTCGGCGCCGTCGTCCATGGTGATGTTGGGACGGTGGTCGACGCAGGTGTTGATGTGGTCGTAGTACGTCTTGTCGTCCTCGCCCTTGATGGCGTAGACACGCACGCCGTAGTCGTTGACCAGCGCCGCCGCGACGTCGTCCTGCGTGCTCAGCGGGTTGCTCGCGCAGAGCACCACGTCGGCGCCGCCGGCGACCAGGGTGCGCATGAGGTTGGCGGTCTCGGTGGTGACGTGCAGGCAGGCGCCGATGCGCACGCCCTTGAGCGGCTGTTCTTTGGCAAACCGCTCGCGGATGGCCTTGAGCACCGGCATGTGCATGTCGGCCCACTCGATGCGCAGCACGCCTTCGGGCGCCAGCTCGATGTCTTTGATGTCGTAGTCTTTGCTCAAGTGAGCCTCACTCTCTGTCGCGTGCCGGCGGCCACGGAACCCCGCAGGCGGCCAGCTTCAGGCCGTAGTACGCAGCGACGATGGCGGCCGGAACCAAGGTGTCTGAGACGGCGAAGAAGCCCCCCTCGCGCACCGCCCGGGCCTCGAAAGGCGTGAGCCGGTCGGCCTCGGCGACGCCCGCCACCACGACGCCGGAAGAGTATACCCGAGCCCCGCCGAAGGCACGAACGACGGCCGGTTGATATATGCCGGCCACGGGCGGGAAGGTACGCGGCACGCCGGCCGGCCAGGGGCCGCTGAGCGGGCCGCGCAGCACGAGGTTCACGTGGTCGGAGACGGCGAGGAGCCCAGACGCGTCGGGTGTGCCCGGCCCGGTGTCGGGTCCGGCAGACCCGGCGCCGTCTCCGGCCGCGTCGAGCAGGACCACAGGCACGACGAGCCCCACGCAAGCGCCGGCCGGCTGGGCGCCGAGCGTCGCGAACAGAGGGCCGGCGAAAGGAGCCTGCGGGCGCAGCTCGGAACGCGTGAGGGAGCGCCGCTCGATCTCGGGGAAGAGCGCCTCGGCGGCACGGCGCGGCGCCGGCTCGTCGGCGGCCAGCACGAGCGAGACGGCGACGCCGGGCATTCCTCAGCCGCCGGCGGCGCCGGCCAGCCTGGCCTTGAAGTCCTGGATCGCCTTGACCGGCGTCGGGTCCACCCCGTAGAGCAGGGCGAGATAGAACGAAACGTAGTCGCCCAGCTGGACCAGGGAGAACAGGCGCGCGAGGCGGGAGCTGCCCCGCGCCTGCACGCGCGCGACGGTCACCCCAAGAGCCTCGATCTCCACCGCGGTCAGATCCGCGCGGCGCAGGAGGCGTTCGTCGCTCGCCGCGTCCTCGAGGAAGACCGCCACCGTCGCCGCCGTCAGCTCGGGCAGGCTGGTCCAGCCCATCAGCTCGTTGTGGTCGAGCTCCGGCAGCTCGTTCCAGAAGGACGGGGCCTTGGCGTTCTCATTGATCTGACCCTTCCAGCGCCGCGCCGCCGGGACCGTGAGACCGGCGCCGTAGACGACGGCTTGGCGGCCGTGCAGCGTGCGCGCCAGCGCCTTGGCCGGCTCGGCCGTCTGCCCGGCCTCGGGTGCAAGCTCGGTGGCACCCGTGCGCAGCAGCTGCACCGCCTCGTCGAGGTCGGTCTGCACCGCGGCGCACATGCCGGCGGTCTCCAGCACCGCGAGCAGCGGCGCCGACAGATACCCCACGGAAGCTCTCGGCTGCTGGCCGCCGGGGATCGCGATCAGCGGCAGCGCGTGCTCCACGGCAAGCGCGGAGAGACGCCCGCCGGAGGTCACGCACACCGGCCGGCAGCCGCGCGCGAGGGCCGCAGCCGCGCACGAGAGCGTCTCCTCGGTGTCGCCCGAGCAGCTCACCGCCACCACCAGCGTCCGCGGCCCGACCCAGACGGGCAGCTCGTAGCCACGCACGACGGTCGCGGGCACCGGGATATCGGGCACGCAGGCGAGGACGAGATCGCCCCCGATAGCCGAGCCGCCCATCCCACAGACGGCCAGGCCGGTGGGCCGCGCCAGAGGCGCGGCGGCTCCGGCCTGCCCGAACCCGCCGGCCAGACGCGCGCGCGCCGCCGCGTACCCCGCGGTGAGCTGTCGCGGCAGGCCGGCGATGGCGCCGAGCATGTCGTCCGCGTCGAGCTCAGCGACCCGCGCCGGCCCGAGATCGATCGGGTCGCCCATCTCAGCCCTCCACGATGACGCCGAGGACGAGGTCGCGCTTCTCCACCATGAGCTCCGGGGAGTCGGCGCCCAGGTTGAGGCGTAGCAGAGGTTCGGTGTTGGAGGCGCGCACGTTGAAGTGCCAGCGCTCGTAGTCCACCGAGATACCGTCCAGCCTCGTGACCTCGCCGTCGGCGAACTGCGCCTCGATGCGAGCCAGAGCGGCGGCGGCGTCGTCCACGGTCGAGTTGATCTCGCCGCTGATGAAGTACTTGGTGCGCAGCGGCTCGAGGAGCTGAGCCATCGTGGCGTCCTTCTGCGACAGCAGCTCGAGGATCAGCAATGCCGGGATGAAGCCCGAGTCGGCGTTGTAGTTGTCGCTGAAGTAGTAGTGGCCCGACACCTCACCGCCGAACAGCACCTTCTCGCGGCGCATGCGCTGCTTGAAGAAGGCGTGCCCGACGCGGTTGAGCAGCGGCACACCCCCGTTGGCGCGGATCACGTCCGGCACGGCGCGGCTGGCGCGCAGGTCGTACAGGATCGCCGCGCCGGGGTGCTTGAGCAGCAGCGCCTCGGCGAGCAGCGCGGTGACGAAGTCGCCGGGCACGAACTCGCCGTTCTCGTCGATGAAGAAACAGCGGTCGGCGTCGCCGTCCCAGGCGATGCCCAAGTCGGCCTTCTCGGCGAGCACGCGCTCGCGGATCTCGCGGCTGTTCTCCTCGAGCAGGGGGTTGGGCTGGTGGTTGGGGAAAGTCCCGTCGATGTCGAAGTACATCTCTACCCGCTCCAGCGCCGTGCCGTCGAAGACACGCGGCGCAAGCTTGCCGGCCACACCATTGGCGGCGTCCATGACGACCTTGTACGGCCTGAAGGCCTTGACATCGACGAGGTCGTGCAGATGTCGCACGTACGGCGGGTAGAGGTCGAGGCGCTCGTGGCGGACGCCGGCGATACGCGCCGGCAGCTCCGCGAGCGCTTGGCTGCGCTGCTTGAGCTCGGGGATGCCGGCGTCACCGCTCAGCGGCAGCGCACCGTCACCGACGAGCTTCATCCCGTTGTATTGCGAGGGGTTGTGCGAGGCCGTGATCATTGCCCCGCCGTCCAGGCCACGCGAGGCGACGCCGAAATAGACCATCTCCGTCGGCACGAGACCGAAATCGACCGTCGACGCACCGGCGGCGGCGGCGCCCGCGGCAAATGCCTCGAGAAGGCCGCTCGATGAAGGTCGTGGGTCCATGCCGACGCCCACAGTGGCTGCTCGCAGCTGCTGCGCCAGGGCGCAGCCGATGCGCTCGGCGGCTTCCTCGTCGAGCTCCTGTGGATAGAGACCGCGTATGTCGTAGGCCTTGAAGATGCCGTCGGGGATCGTCATCAGCCCTCCCTGCCGCGTAGCTGTTCCTGGAACTGGATCGAGTTGTCGGGCAGTGAGGTCTCGGGGTACAGGCGGATCCCGCCGGCCAGACGATTGCCCGCTCCGACCACGCAGCCCTCACCGAGCACGGCGCTGCTCAACTGCGTGCCGGCGCCGATCCTGCTCTCGCGCCCCAGGACGCTGCCCTCCACCTGGGCATGAGCTCCGATCACCACGCGCTCCTGCACGACCGACTCGAGCACGGTCGCGCCCTCGGCCACAACGGACCCGGCGCCCAGCACGACGAGCGGGCCGACCCTAGCGCCGGCATCCACGCGCGCGCCGTCGCCGATGTAGCAGGGCGGCACGACGCGCGCCTGCGGGTGGACGTCGGCGGAGGAGGCGACGTACACATACTGCTCGCCGAGCGCGTCCGCGACCCTTGTCTCCACGGTGCGCTCGAGGATGTCGAAGTGCGCCTGGAGATAGCTCTCGGGAGTCCCGATGTCACGCCAGTAACTGTGGTCGACGTAGCCGTACAGCGACCCGGCTTGCGCCAGGCGCGGGAACACGCCGCGCTCGATCGAGAACAGGCGCCCGCGGGGGATCATCTCGAGCACCTCGTGCTCGAGCACGTACACGCCCGCGTTGATGAGCGCCGTACCCTCCCACTCGCCGGGCTTCTCGAGGAAGCTCGCCACGGCGCCGTCCTCGCCCAGCTCCACGAGCCCATAGCGCCGGGGGTCCTCGACCGGAGTGAGGAAGATCGTGCCCATGCCGCCTTTGCCGGCGTGAAAAGCGGCCAGCGCCGACAGGTCGACATCGCTGAGCACGTCCCCGTTGAACACGTAGAAGCTGCCGTCGCCCAGCTTGGACTCGCAGTTGGCGATGGCGCCGGCGGTACCCAGCGGCTCGCTCTCGACGGCGTACTCGACGCGCAGACCGTAGTCGGCGCCGTCACCGATCTCGGCCTCGATGGCCTCGGCCAGGAACCCGGTCGAGAAGATAGCCCGCTCCACTCCATGGCGGGCCAGGTTGTCGAGGATGTAGGCGACGAAGGGCCGTTCTACGACCGGGGCCAGCGGCTTGGGTACGCGCGAGGTGATCGGTCGCAGGCGCGTGCCTTCGCCGCCCACGAGGATCACGGCTTGGCTGGCAGTCCCGCGCCGCGTGCTCATGCCATCGCCGGCATCAGCCCGCCACCGAGACGGGACCGCTGACGCCGAGACCGATGCCTTCGTACTCGAAGCCGGCCGCGGCCGCGGCCGCCGGATCGATGAAGTTGCGCCCGTCGATGAGCAGCGGCCGCGCCATGACGGCCGCCGCGGCGCGCAGGTCGAGGCGGGCAAACTCAGGCCACTCGGTGACGAGCACGGCTGCGTCGGCCCCCTGCAGGGCCTCCAGCGGCTCATCGCAGATGGTGACGCCGGGGAACAGCGGGTGGTCGCCGGCGTCGATCATGGGGTCGCAGGCGCGCACCGTCACGCCCTCGTGGCGGAGTCTCCCCGCGAGGACGATGGAAGCGGCCTCGCGCAGGTCGTCGGTCTGCGGCTTGAACGTCAGGCCAAGCAGAGCGACCGTCTTGCCGCGCAGGCCGCCCAGCTGGTGCTTGAGCTTGCCGACCACGCGCCGCTTCTGCAGCGCGTTGACCTCGATGACGGCGTTGAGCAGCTGGAAGTGATAGCCCGTGTTGCCGGCCGACTGCTTGAGAGCCTGCACGTCCTTCGGGAAGCACGAGCCGCCGTACCCGATGCCGGCCTGCAGGAAGTGGGGCCCGATGCGATGATCGAGACCCATGGCGAGCGCCACCGTGCGCACGTCCGCGCCCACCTGCTCGCACACATTGGCGATCTCGTTGATGAACGAGATCTTCGTCGCCAGGAAGGCGTTGGAGGCGTACTTGACCATCTCCGCGGTGGGCACGCTCGTGCGCACCACCTCGGTGTCGATGCCCCGGTAGAGCGCCTCGACGGCGTCGCCGTCCTCCTCGCGAAAGGCGCCGATGACGATCCGGTCGGGCTCCAGGAAGTCCTGGATGGCGGCGCCCTCGCGCAAGAACTCGGGATTGGAGGCGTAGCTCATGGCGGTGGCGCCAAGCGCCGCGAGATCGGCCGTGACCTTCTCGCCGGTGCCCACCGGCACGGTGCTCTTCATGACCAGGAGGCGCTCGCCGCCGCGCCTGGCGATCTCCTTCGTGGCGTGCTCCACGCGGGAAAGATCGGCATCTCCGGACTCAGAAGGCGGAGTGTCGACGGCGATGAGCAGGATGCGGCAGACGTTCAGCAGCTCGTCGTACGAAGCGGTGAACGACAGACGCGAGCCGTTGTCGTCGATGAACTTGTCGAGGCCGGGCTCGTAGATGGGCACGTCGCCGTTCTTGAGACGCTCTATCTTGGCGGCATCGATGTCCATGCACACCACGTGGTGGCCGAGATGGGCGAAGCACACCGCCGAGACGAGGCCGACGTAGCCCGTGCCGACGACGCCTATCGCGGCAGCAGCGTCCATACTGTGGAGCACCTCCGTGTGGGTTCTGGGAGCGCGTGGTCCGAGCGGAAGTCTACCATAGGGATGGGCCTCGCCCGGGCGGTGCCGGCGCCTACCGCGCCAGCGTGCGCCCCACCGGCAGCGCCCGCTATGGTCTCGTTTGGGCAGGGGTGTTCACCGGCCCGGCACGCCGGATCTCCGTGCCGTGACCAGCGGGGCGGCCGCGCCGCCCGGCTTCACTCGCCCAGAGCGAGCCCCAGCTCATTCAAGCTGGCGGCGTCCGCGGGATTGAGCGCCAGCGCTCGCTTGAAGGCCGCGACGGCGGCGTCCTTGCGCGCGAACGCTTTCAGCTGCAGCACCCCCACCTGATAGTAGACCTCGAAGTTGTCCGGCTGCAGCCTCTGAGCCTCACGCAGCGCGGCAAACGCCTCCCGGTTTCGTCCCTCCTGCTGCAGCACGAGCGCCTCCGTGATCAAAGGGCTCACGGCCAGCGGGTCGAGGTCGGCCGCCCGACGGGTCCGCTGCAACGCCAGCTGGGAGTCGCCGTCGCTGGATGCCGCGAGCGCGGCGTTCTCCGCGCGCGCAGACAGATACGGCGGGACCCAACTGAGGGCAAGAAGGACCAGTGCGACGGTCGCCACGGCGCGGAGCGGCCAGGTGGCTGCGCGCCGGCGCGGCGGCTGTATACCGACCGAGATCGCCGCCCCGTGGCGATCTTCGCTTGCCGCGCCGCCGCGGTCTTCGCGTGCCGCCCCAGCAGAAGTCACCGCTTCGGCGGCGGCCTTCGGGCGCCGCCGAGCCTGCGCCTGGGTCGCCAGGTATGAGGCGCAGGTGCCCACGAACAGGAAGAAGACCGTCCCGATCGCCGCCATGTCCCAATCCCAGTCCCAGGAGACATGTACGATGAACCCCAGGACCCCCGCCTGCAACGCCACCACGAGCGGTCGCATGGGGTCGCCGCGGCCGGCGAACGGGTTGCGGATGGCCGCCGCCACGAACAGCCCCAGGGCCGCGACGAAGAGCACGAGCCCCACCACGCCCAGCTCGCTGAGGACGTTGAACCACTGGCTGTGGGCGTGCTTGACCACCCCACCTCGCTCGCGGAAGCGGTAGTGCGTGAAGGGGAAGGTGCCTGCCCCGGTGCCGACCATGCGGTCGTAGCGAGACTGCTCGAGCGCCTCACGCCAGAGGGGTGGCCGGCCGGTGTTGACCGAGACCAGCCGGCCCGCCCCTTTGGCGGCGCTGGTCTCGTCGCTGTCGGAAGTGAAGGCCTGTACACGGGCATTCAGCCAGGTCGTGCCGCCACGCGCCTCGAGGAACCGCCAGGAGCCGCTGCCGATCCCTCCCACCAGCACCACCAGCACCACAGCGCCGGCGACGATCCGCAGCCATCGCGGCCAGGGTACGGCACGGTGCACGACGACGACGACCGCCTGCGCGGCGGCGGCGGCAAGCACGGCCGCCACGGACCAGCGCAGCAAGGTGTGACCCTGCAGCGTGCGCAGGGCGTCGTCCGTCGTGGCCTCGAACAGCGTCTGCAGACCGCGCAGACTCCACAGCACGGCCGCCACCGGAGCAGCGATCACCACGAGGCTCGCAAAGCTCGTCAAGCGTGTCGTCGAGAAGGCGAAATACAGAAGCAGCACGATCCCCAGGACCACCCAGCCGCCGCGAGACAGCGCGAAGAAGAAGGTGAAACAGAGCGGGACGGCGCCCGCCGCGGCAAGAACGCGCCATCCGGCACGAGCCGTACGGTCGCCGGCCAGGGCCAGCGCCACCACCAGCCCCATGACCATCATGAGCGCAAGGACGTTCCAGTACCCGATCGGGCTGTCCAGACGCCCATAGGTATGCGCGTGCGTGACAACGTCAGGGATGATCTTCCCGAGAAAGGCGTAGACACCCACAGCAACGGCGACCACAAGGAAGCCGTAGCCGGCCACGCGCAGCTGCAAGCCGCCGGCGGGCGTCAGGCCGAGCACCGCGGCCACGATGAGATAGAGCGCGGCGAGATTGAAGGAGACCCAGCTGAGGTCGGGCCCGAACGACCACAGGACCGAGAGCCCGGACCAGGCGACGAAGAGGCCGAACACGGCCAGGCCGGCGACGATGAGCAGCGGGGGGCGCGAGCGGCGACGCAGGAACCAGACCCACACTGCCGCGAGGAGCAGGTAGACGATCGCCACCGGAGAACTGCGCCCGAGGATGTATCCACCGGAAAGGAAGGAGAAGACGGCGACGGCGACGGCTGTGACCGCGAAGGGCAGCAGGTCCAGCGCCCTGCGCGACGGGCGCGGCGCGCGCCCTTCCGTGTTTGCCAAAGCGTCCATCGATGGGAGTATACTTACATTATGTGGCGGCGCGTCCGGTGCGAGAAGGAAGACTCGGCGCCGAAACGCCGTGTGCGGTGGCATTTGCGGCAGACCAGTGATATACAGTCAGTTCACAGTCCGGCACACAGAAGCCGGCAGGGTTTTGAGGGGGGGTGAATACATGAAGGCAAAGTTCTTGGGTGCCATGACGCTCACCCTCCTGATCATCCTTGCGTTCGCGTTGGTCGCGCAGGCTGCGGTCGCGCAGTCGGGAAGCGACGCGATCATCAAGGATGCGCAGGACGGCACGATCGACGGCACTTGGACAGCCGCCCAGATCCGTGCAGCGCTGGCGTACATCCAGAACAATCCGATCTACGAGCAGTATTCCGATCTCGGTGGTGTGCTCGAAGACTACCTCGCGAGCTCGGTGGCTCCGGGAGAGCAGGGCGGTCAGGGCGGTCAGGGCGGTCAGGGCGGTCAGGGCGGTCAGCTCGCCTTCACCGGCAGCGAGGTGCTTCTGATCCTCGGCGCCGGTGCTGGCCTGATCGGCAGCGGCGCACTTCTGCGTCGTCGCCGCGCCTAACCGGTATCCTGCATCACGTTCCGCCTACAAGGCGCCTCCCCTTGCGGGGGAGACGCCTTGTTCATTTCTGGAGCTCGAGCGTCAGCGCAGCCGGCGCGCCGTCGTCGGCGACGACGGCGGCGCGCCGCAGCCCCAGGTCGCCGGCAAGGGCCAGCGCCGCACGGCGCATTCCCTCGCGATAGGAGACGGAAGTGGTGGCCCGAGCCGGTGGTGACCAGACGGTCTCCCCCGCGGGCCGCGCCTGGTATCCCCACAGGCGCAACGCCGCGGCCGCACGCGCTGCCGCGGAGTCGCTGGGCGCGAACACGACGACCTCGGTGCGGCGGCTCGCCGCGAACCCAAAGGCGAGGCTCGTAGAAGCGAGCTTCGGGGACAGGGCTCCGGGCCAGCAGGCACGCACCAGGGTCTGCACGTTGGCGCGCGCGGCAGCCCGGGCGCGTGAAGCCACGCTTGCCGGCGGCCTCGTGGACGACCTCTGGAGCACGGCCAGATCGGATACGGGAAGACCGCTGGCCTCGACCGCCGCCTCAACGGCCAGGGCGCCGGGCTCGGGGGAAGCGCCGGGCACGGTCTGGAGAGGCAGGGGGCCGCTCATCACCGCGGGTCGGCCACTGCCGCGCAAGTACCCCCCGACCGAGCGCAGTGTCGCGGCCGCCCGCTCAGTGCCCGCAGGTGAAGGGGTCCCAAGTAGCGGCGCCACGAGGACCGCGAGCGGTCGCCAGCCCCTGACCAGCGCCGCGACACGCTCGGCCGGGTCGCCGGATCCGGTCGCGATGAGTGACCGCACCGCGATCGGCGCTCCGGCCGACTGCTGCAGGCGCCGCCGCACCTCAGCCACGTACGCTTCTGCGACTGGCGCGCCCGGCGAGACCACGAGCACGCGCGCCGGGCGCGGCACACGCTGCAGGCGGGGTGCGGACGGCGGCGGCGTCTCGCCGGTGACGAGGGCCCGGCGCAGGCGCCCCAGAGCAACACGCTCCACACGCCAGGCGTCCGCACCGCGACAGGTCTCGACGATGGCCGCCGCTGCCCGTACCTGCACCTGCGCGGGCACGAGCGCCTTGAGAGCCGTCGCCAGCGACGTGGCGCCTTGCAGGTCCAGATCGCTGCGCACGTACCCGAATCCAAGGATGTAGTTGGCGAAGGCGACGATGTTTATCTTGTCATACGATGCTCTTGGAAGGGCCAGGTCGAGCGCCCGGTACTGAGCCGGCAAGACAGCTCCGGGACGGCCGCGCCCCTCCCAGGCAGCCGTCGCACGCCTGTACTCACGCACGCGCGCATGCCCCGCGCTCGCAGAGGACATCGACGCAAGAGCCAGACGCAAAGCCCGACGATCGACCATCACCCACGCATCGAACGCCACGTCGAGGGCCTCGCCGAGCGCGTCCACTGCCGCTCGCGGCCCCACGTCGCGCACGACGTTACGGAGCGGCGCGAAGCCGCCCCGCGGAACGAAGACCTGGGTGTCCGGGGCCACGACGACGACCGTCAGCGACGGCTCGACATGGTCGACGTGCAGCCAGACGACGCCCGAGCAGCCCGCTCCTCTCCCGCCGAGCACGAACACAGCCACATCCCCAGGCGGCGACGGCTCGAATTTCACCGCCGATGGCGGGCCCACGACACGATGCCAGGGACCTGGCGTGGCCAGGAGGATGACGACGCCGAGAGCAAGAAGGACGCCGAGCAGGAGGGCGGACCAAGGGTCGAGCCGCCGCGCCACTGCGCGCAGGAACCTCACTTCACGGGTTTGAACGAGGTCGCGAGGCCCATCATAAGGTCGTTTGACAGCTCGTTGTCCAACGCGTTGATGATCCAGTACAGAGTGCCGTTGCGCTTCCAGGCCACCATGTGCAGGTGCTCGGCCTGGTAGAAGAGCATGTATTTGGTGCCGCCCAGGATCTGCGTGGAGTTGGGGCTCGCGATCGCCGGCGGGTCCAGCCAGCGTAGCGCCTGGATACTCCAATAGCCGCCGGACGGCGTACTCACCACGGCAACGGCGGCGGGAGAGCGCCGGCCGCGAGTGGTCTTGACACCGTAGGCGCGGAACTGATCGTAGGTGAACCCCGGCGACCACGCCGTGGGCATCTCGAGATGAAGCGGCGTCATTTTGGCGAACGTCCGCCACGCCGCAGCGTCGTAGCGCTGGTTCTTCTGCAGCGCCTGCTGCGGCTGCTCCTCCTTGGGCACCGTGATGGTGCCGTCGAAGGAGGAGGTGACGAACACGCTGATGCCATCGCTCACTCCCGGCGCCCGATCTACGAGACGCACGTCCGAGGGCCAGAACATCTCGCCGATCAGCTGTGCCGGGACGTCGAGGCTCTTCGGCGCGTAGACCACGGTCACCCTGCCGGGGAACTCCGGTGCGTCGGCGCCGATCTCGGTCCGATAGCCCAAGACGGCGAGCTGGTTGGCGGCCGAGGTCGACAAGCCCGGGGTGCCGCTGGCGTTGTACACGTGCACCGGGTACATGCTCTTGGTGAGCTTGATCCCCTTGATCTGCAACGGGGCCTGCGTGGGGTGCGTGAACTTGCCCACGGCGTCGGCGATCTCAATCTGCGACGCCACCACGTACGAGACGCCATCGATCATCGGCATGGAGCCCTCGACGTGCACGGTGTAGAACTTCGACGTGTTCACCTGAAACACGAGCTCCACGAGCGGCTGAAGACGCTTCAGCGAGTCGATGTCGGAGGTCGTCTGCTTGACGATGGCCTTGATGAGCGTCAGGACCTTCCCCCAGTTCTTGCTCCAGCGGCCCGACTGGCGCTGCATCTCCTTGAGAAAGAGCTGTTGGCGCTGCATGCGCCCGAAATCGCCCATCCCATCGTGCCGGAAGCGGACGAACTTGAGCGCGTCGTCGCCGTTCAAGATCTGGTAGCCGGGCTCGAGGCTGACCCTCGTGATGCCGTTGTCCTCAAAGTAATACTTGTGATCGACGGGGATGTAGATGCCGCCCAGGGTCTGCACCACGTGCCAGAAGCCGTCGAAGTCGACCTGGACGAAGTGCTGGATGGGCAGGCCGGTGACCTGGCTGAACGTCTTGACGGCGAGTGCCGGGCCACCGTAGGTGAACGCCGTGTTCATCTTGTTGTAGCCGACGCCTTCGATGTCGACGCGCAGGTCGCGCGGCATAGAGAGCATCGAGATGCTCTTCGTCTGGGGATCGAGGCGCACGAGGATCTGCGAGTCCGAGCGCCCGGGGTCGCCGGGCCCGGCGTGGTCCGAGCCCATCAGGAGGATGTTCATGGCCTTGCCCGGCAACTCCGGGCGCAGCTCCTTCTTCGTCTTCGTGACCAAGGCGATCTTCTCGGGGGTCGCCTGGCCGACGGTGCTCACCGTGCCGTTCGCCCAGCCCAAAGCCAGGCCCGGCGCCGCCAGAGCGGCGACCAGAACTGCCAGGAGGATGGACTTGACCACCACGTGGCGGCCGAAGGCGAGGTATACAGACACCAGCGCCACGACCAGGACGGCGACGACCGGTGCCGCGACCAGCGCCCACGACGGCACCTTGCCGGTGACTTTGGCCAGATCGAGGGCGGCCAGCGTGTTGCTGAGCACGTCCCGGCCGTAGAGCCAGATGACGACGATGACGGCGATGACCGCCGCGGCCGCGGCGACCCGCAGCAGCCAGACGCGCAGGCCGCTGCGCGAGCGCGTTGCGCGTCGCCGCTGCGCGCGCTGCGCCGACCCCGGCGGCTGCACGTCAGGCCGTGCGGGGCCCTCGACCCTTACCGGCTCGCGCTCTCCGTCCTTGTAGACTCTGTACGTGCTCATCTGCCTCCGTCGTGGGCGCCGGCTCAGGCTCTCCGCGTCGTCCCATCATCGCACGTGTTGAGAGACGCCGGCACCTCGACGCGGGTTCGCCCGCCCTCCCCCGCGGGTGTGACGCTCGCGCCCAGCCGGGTCAGCTTGCCGGCCAGGTCCTCATAGCCACGCTCCACGTGGTGCACCGCGCGCACTTCCGTGACACCGTCTGCCACCAGACCGGCGGTGACGAGAGCCGCGCCACCACGCAGATCGGGAGCTTCGACAACCGTCCCGCTCAGAGCACGCGGGCCGGCGACAACGGCGTGATGACCGCTGGTACTGATGCCGGCGCCCAGCCGGTTGAGCTCATCGACCACGACGAAGCGGTTCTCGAAAACGTTCTCGGTGACGATAGACGTCCCTTCGGCCAACGACAACAGCACCATGGCCTGCGCCTGCAGGTCGGTGGCGAACCCGGGGTGCGGCAGGGTGGAGATGTCGATAGGCATCAGGGGTCCATCACGCCGCACCGTGATGCGGCGCTCTCCTTCGTCCACCTCGACCCCCATGGCGCGCAGCTTGGTGAGGAACAGCTCGAGGTGCAGCGGGTCGAGGCCGTGGGTGGTCACCTCACCACCGGTGGCGGCGCCCATGATCAGGTACGTGCCGGCTTCGATGCGATCGGCGATGACCTCGTGATCGACGCCATGCAGGGAATGCCCTCCCTCGACACTGATCGTGCTCGTCCCTGCCCCCTCGATGACCGCGCCCATGCCGCAGAGGAAGGCGCAGAGGTCGCCGATCTCAGGTTCGCGGGCGGCATTCTCGATGACGGTCTCGCCGTCGGCGGCGGTGGCCGCCATGAGGAGGTTCTCGGTCGCGCCGACGCTCGGGTAGTCCAGGGGCACCACGGCGCCTTTGAGCCGCCGGCTGTGCACCTTGATGAAGCCGTGGTCGATCTCGATCGTCGCGCCGAGCTTCTCCAGGCCGCGAATGTGAAAGTCGATGCGCCGCGGTCCGATGTTGCAGCCGCCGGGCATGGCAATGGTGGCCTCGCCGAGGCGCGCCACCAGCGGGCCCATGACGATTATGCTGGCACGCATGGTGCGTACGAGCTCGTAGGGTGCGCAGCCGTTGAGCGCAGCTCCCGCGTGCACCCGGAGCTCGTCGCCGGATCCGGAGACGTCCGCGCCGAGGGCGCGCAGCATGGCGACCATGGTGGCGACGTCGGTGATCTTCGGTACGCGGCGGATGACGCTGGGCTCGTCGGTGAGAAGGCTGGCGGCAAGCAGCTTGAGCGCCGAGTTCTTGGCGCCCGCGAGGACGACGTCGCCCTCCAACCTGCAGCCGCCGCGCACAAGGAGACGCGCGTCGTTGTCGATCAACCCGTCCATCAGACGCTCACAAGTATAGCGTGTGCCGATGATGCGGCGGTCGTGCTCAGCGCGAGCGCCCGGCGACGTGCAGACGGTTCTCGGCGCGTCTGAGCGCCAGGTCGGCGCGGAAGTAGTCGACCTCCGCCTGGGCGCCCGGGTCGCCGCGCTCCTGAAGCCGCTCGCGGGCGCGCCGCTGCGCGTCCTCAGCGCGCGCCACGTCGATCGCCCCGGCGAGCTCCCCGTGGTCGACGACCACGAGGACCCTATCGAACAGCACCTGCCCGTAGCCGATGCCGGTGGCGATGTACTCCCAGGTGCCGTCGAGGGCACGGATGCGCGTCTCACCCACGCCCAGGAGCGTGACCAAGGGCTGGTGGCGAGCAAGGATGCCGAGCTCCCCGTCGATGCCGGGCAGGACGACCATGGCGACATCCTCGGAGTACACCTCGCCGTCGGGTGTCACGACCTCGACGTGAAGTACGCGTTCGTCAGCCACGGGAGCCCTTTCAGCCGGCCTCGTCGCGGCCGGCGGCCTTGGTCGCCTTGGCGGCGGGCTTCTTGGCTGGCGCCTTCTTGGCGGCGGGCTTCTTGGCTGGCGCCTTCTTGGCGGCGGGCTTCTTGGCTGGCGCCTTCTTGGCGGCGGGCTTCTTGGCTGGCGCCTTCTTGGCGGCGGGCTTCTTGGCTGGCGCCTTCTTGGCGGCGGGCTTCTTGGCTGGCGCCTTCTTGGCGGCGGGCTTCTTGGCTGGCGCCTTCTTGGCGGCGGGCTTCTTGGCTGGCGCCTTCTTGGCGGCGGGCTTCTTGGCTGGCGCCTTCTTGGCGGCGGGCTTCTTGGCTGGCGCCTTCTTGGCGGCGGGCTTCTTGGCTGGCGCCTTCTTGGCGGCGGGCTTCTCCGCCTTCTCGGCTGCTTCCTCGATGCCGCCGACCATGAAGAAGGCCTGCTCCGGCAGGTCGTCGCACTTGCCGTCCACTATGTCCTTGAAACCCCGCACAGTGTCGGCCAGTGGCACGTACTTGCCGGCCATGCCGGTGAACTGCTCGGCGACGTGGAAGGGCTGCGAGAGGAAGCGCTCGATCTTGCGGGCGCGCTGGACCACGACCTTGTCCTCGTCGGAGAGCTCGTCCATGCCCAGGATGGCGATGATGTCCTGCAGCTCGCGGTAGCGCTGGAGGATCTCCTGTACGCGGATGGCGACCTCGTAGTGTTCGTCGCCGACCGCGTCCCTCGTGAGGATGCGCGACGTGGAGTCGAGCGGGTCTACCGCCGGATAGATGCCCTTCTCCACGATGGCGCGCGAGAGGACCGTGGTCGCGTCGAGGTGCGCGAACGTGGCGGCCGGCGCCGGGTCGGTGAGGTCGTCGGCCGGCACGTAGATGGCCTGCACCGACGTCACCGAGCCGCGCTTCGTGGAGGTGATGCGCTCCTGCAGCTCGCCCATCTCGTTGGCGAGGGTGGGCTGGTAGCCCACGGCGCTCGGCATGCGGCCGAGGAGAGCGGAGACCTCGGAGCCCGCCTGCACGAAGCGGAAGATGTTGTCGATGAAGAGCAGCACGTCCTGGCCGACCTTCTCGCGGAAGTACTCGGCTACGGTGAGGCCGGCGAGGCCGACGCGCAGACGCGCGCCCGGCGGCTCGTTCATCTGACCGAAGATGAGCGCCGTCTTGTCGATGACGCCCGACTCCTTCATGTCGAGCCAGAGGTCGTTGCCCTCGCGCGTGCGCTCGCCGACGCCGCAGAACACGGACAGGCCGCCGTGCTCCGCCGCGATGTTGCGGATGAGCTCCTGCACGATGACCGTCTTGCCCACGCCGGCGCCGCCGAAGAGGCCGATCTTGCCGCCCTTCACGAACGGAGCGATGAGGTCGACGACCTTGATGCCGGTCTCGAAGATCTCGTCCGTGGGGTCCAGCGACTCGAAATCGGGCGCCGGGCGATGGATCGGCCAGCGCTCCACGTCGGCCAGCGGCTCGCCGTGGTCGATCGTGTCGCCGATGACGTTGATAAGGCGGCCGAGCGTCTGCTTGCCCACCGGCACCGTCATGGCCTCGCCGGTGTCGACGACGTCGGTGCCGCGCGCGAGGCCGTCGGTGGAGTCCATGGCGACGGTCCTCACCTTGTGGTCGCCGAGGTGCTGCTGCACCTCGCAGATGACCTCTTTGCCCTGGCCGTCGCCGTCGCCGATCCGGACCTTGAGGGCGTTGTAAATGGACGGGATCTCGTCTGGGAACCGGACGTCGATCACCGGGCCGATGACCTGGATCACTGTGCCTGTGTTCATAACCTCAACTCCGCTCTGCGTGTCTGACGTGCACCGTACGCGGCGCCCCGGTCACCCGAGGGCCTCGGCGCCGGCCACGACCTCGAGGATCTCCTGCGTGATGGCCGCCTGGCGGGCGCGGTTCAGCGCCAGCGTGAGGGTGTCGAGCATCTCTTCCGCGCTGTCGCTGGCGTTGCGCATCGCCGTCATGCGTGCGCCCTGCTCGCTGGCGCTCGACTCGAGCAGGGCTCGGTACACGGCGATCTCGACGTACGCCGGGAGCAGGCTTTCCAGGATCGTGTACGGGTCGGGCTCGTAGAGATACGTAACGAGCCCGGGGCGCCGCTCCTCGTCGCTGACCGCCTCGCGCGGCACGGGCAGGATGACGTCGTCCAGGAGAGTCTGCTCGATCGGCGAGGTGAAGTGGTTGTAGACGAGCCGCACGCGATCGACCTCAGCGGACGTGTACTGCTCGATGAGGTACTTCGCGATGTGCTGGGCGTCGCCGTAGTCGGGACGGTCGCTCAAGCCCTGCCAGCTGTGCTCGAGGCGGCACCCTCGGAAGGTCAGGGTGCCGATGCCCTTGCGGCCGACGGCGATGACGCGCGTCTCGACGCCCTCGCCGCGGAGCCCGCGCTCGATGTCCAGGGCCTTCTGCACCACGTTGGCGTTGAAGGCGCCGGCTAGACCTCGGTCGCCCGTCATGGCGACGACCGCGACGGTGCGGACCTTCGGGCGCTCCTGCATCAGCGCGAAATTGAGCGACTCGTCGGAGTACGTGGCGAGGTCTGTCATCATCTCGATCATGTCCCCGGCGTACGGGCGCAGCGACTCGATGCGCTGCTGGTTACGGCGCAGCTTGGCGGCGGCCACCATCTCCATGGCCTTGGTGATCTTGCGCGTGCTCTGGACCGACGCGATGCGCCGGCGGATGTCGCGAAGCGTCGCCACCTAGGCTTCTGCCTCCTCCTTCACGAGGTCGGCGGCCGCCGACTCCGGCAGGAAGTTGTTGTGATACGCGGCGATGGCGTCGCGCAGCTTCGCCTCGTCGTCGTCGGTCACGACCTTCTCGTCCCTGATCGACCCGAGCAGCTCGGCGCACTCGCTACGCAGGTACTCGCGCAAGCCCTCGCAGAAGGCGGCCACGCGCTCTACGTCGATGTCGTCGAGGAGCCCCTGGTTGCCGGCGAAGATGACCGCCACCTGTTCCTCCACGGGCATCGGGTCGAAGCGGCCCTGGTTGAGGACCTCGATCATGCGCAGACCGCGGGCCAGCGACTTCCGGGTGGACTCATCGAGGTCGGAGCCGAACGAGGCGAAGGCCTGGAGCTCGCGGAACTGCGCCAGGTCGATGCGCAGACGCCCGGCGACCTGCTTCATCGCCTCGATCTGCGCGTTGCCGCCCACGCGGCTCACCGAGATGCCGATGTTCACTGCCGGACGCACGCCACTGAAGAACAGGTCGCTCTGCAGGAAGATCTGGCCGTCGGTGATGGAGATCACGTTGGTCGGGATGTACGCCGACACGTCGCCGGCCTGCGTCTCGATCACCGGGATGGCGGTCAGCGACCCGCCGCCGAGGTCGTCGTTGAGCTTGACGGCGCGCTCCAGGAGGCGCGAGTGCAGGTAGAAGACGTCGCCGGGAAAGGCTTCGCGGCCCGGAGGTCGGCGCAGCAGCAGCGACATCTGGCGGTAGGCGTCGGCCTGCTTGGAGAGGTCGTCGTAGAAGCACACCGCGTGGCGGCCGCCGTAGAGAAAGAACTCGCCCATGGCTGCGCCGGCGTACGGCGCCAGGAACTTGAGCGGCGCCGAGGCCGAGGCAGTCGCGGCCACGACGATGGTGTACTCCATCGCGCCGTGCTCCTCGAGCTTCTGTACGACCTGCATCACGGTGGAGGCCTTCTGGCCGATGGCCACATAGACGCAGATCTCGTCCTGACCCTTCTGGTTGATGATCGTGTCGACGATGATCGACGTCTTGCCGGTCTGGCGGTCGCCGATGATCAGCTCGCGCTGGCCGCGGCCGATGGGGATCATCGAGTCGATTGCCTTGATGCCGGTCTGTAGCGGCTCCTTCACGGGCTGCCGCTCGACCACGCCCGGCGCCTTGAACTCCACCGGGCGGAAGTCGGTGGTCTCGATGGGGCCCTTGTCGTCCAGGGGCTGGCCCAGCGGGTCGACGACGCGACCCACCATGGCCTCGCCGACCGGCACCTGCAGGACCCTGCCGGTGCGCTTGACCAGGTCGCCCTCCTTGATGAGGGTATCCTCGCCGAGCAGCACGGCGCCGACGTTCTCTTCCTCGAGGTTGAGGGCGAGGCCGGTGACCCCGTGCGGCAGCTCGAGCATCTCCATGGCGATGCAGTTACGCAGGCCGTAGATGCGGGCGATGCCGTCGCCGACCTCGAGGACGGTGCCGACCTCGTCGACCTCGACCTCCGCTTGGTAATTCTCGATCTGCGACTTGAGGACCGAGGCGATCTCTTCCGGGCGCAGCTTCACTCCACGTCACCTCTCAATTCTGCCGTAGCCAGCCGGCGGCGCAGCTGGCGGATGCGCGCTTGTACGCTGCCGTCGACGATCACATCGCCGATTCGAAGCACCAGTCCACCGATGATGTCGGGGTCGATCCTCTGGGCGAGCTCCACCCGCCGACCGGTGACTTCCTGGACCCGCGCGGCGATCTTGTCGTGTGCTTCGGGGGTGAGCTCCACCGCCGAGGTCACTTCCACAGTGGCCAGGTCTGCTTCGGCGGCCGCCAGCGCGGTGAAGTCGACACCAAGCTCCTCCACGATCGGGAAGCGGCCGCGCTGGAGCAAAAGCTGCAGCGTGTTGGCCACCAGCGGCTGGCCCTCGCGCGTGAGCTCGGCGAGGACGCGCTGCTTGGCGGCCGTGTCGACCTGCGGATCGGCGAGTACGTCGCGCAGCGAGGCGGACGCCGCGAGGGCGGCGACGAAGTCGCCCAGCTCGCGGCGCACCTGGTCAACGGCGCCGGCGTCGTGCGCCGCGTCGAAGAGCGCCCTGGCGTACACGCGTGCGACCTGCTCTTCGCTCAACCCTTGGTCTCCATGCCCAGCTCGTCCACTTTCAGCTCGGCCAGCGCTTCATCGATGAAGCGCGTCTGATCGGCGTCGTTCAGGCTGCGCGCCGTTACTTTCTCGGTGGCAAGCGCGGTGAGCTCGGCGATCTGGCCCTTGAGTTCGCGCAGCGCGGCGCGCGTGTCGCGCTCGATCTGCTCGTGAGCCTGGGTGAGCACGCGCTCGGATTGGGCTTTGGCCGCGGCCACGATCTCGGCCTTGGCGCTCTCGCCGGTCGTACGCGAGCGCTCGAGGATCTCCTCGGCCTCGCCGCGCACCTTGGCCAGCGTCGCCTTGTACTCCTCGAGCAGACGCTGCGCCTCGGCGCGCGTCTCCTCGGCGGCGTCCATGCTGCCCTGGATGTCGGCGCGGCGCTCGTCGATGATCCTTTGGATGGGCCCGAAGGCGAACTTCCAGAGGATGAACAGGGCGATGCCGAACGTGATGAGCGTCCAGAGCATGAGGCCCCACTCGGTGTTCAGCATGTGGCTCTCCGATCTCCCGTGCGGATCGCGGCGTCAGGCCACGAAGATGAGGATCAGGGCGACCACGAACGCGTAGAGCGCCACGGCCTCAGTCACGCCGATGCCGATGAACATGTTGGTGCGGATGTCGCCGGCGACTTCGGGCTGGCGGGCGATGCTCTCGAGGGCCTTGCCGATCATCATGCCGAGGCCGAGGCCGGGGCCGAGGGCACCCACGCCCATCGCGATGCCGGCGCCGAGCAGCTTTGCAGCACTGGCGTCCATTCAGATTCCTCCTTGATGGTTCACGCGTCCAACGCTTCCGAGACTGTGTTGACCCAGACGCACGTGTCAGTGCTCCTGGTCCAGCGCCCCGCCGATGTACACGGCGGAGAGGATGGCGAAGATGAAGGCTTGGATGACGGCCACGAAGACCTCGAACAGGTAGATCAGCACCGAGCCGCCCTGCAACATGAGGGCGACAAGGTAGTTCTGGAAGATGAGCGCCATGGCGAAGAACACGCCGAGGATCGCGTGCCCAGCGAGCATGTTGGCGAAGAGACGCACGGAGAGGGAGACCAGGCGGAAGATCTCGCTGACCAGATGGATGACCCAGATGAGCTGCTTGAGCACCGGCGGCGCGCTGGGGGGCGCCCAGTTCACGAAGTAGCGGAAGCCGTTCTTGCGGATGCCGGCATAGTGGGTGAACACGAACGTGAAGAGCGCCAGCGTGAGCG
>Ga0209539_1000162_pt1 | contig 40890 bp, 26 predicted proteins | sample BarGraNGADG00312_2_FD_184499 | JGI IMG/M metagenome (GOLD analysis project Ga0209539, IMG submission 184499) | Arctic peat soil microbial communities from Barrow, Alaska - Barrow Graham LP Ref core NGADG0011-312 (SPAdes) (version 2) | ecosystem: Environmental > Terrestrial > Soil > Wetlands >...
GAAGGAATTCGATCTGCATCATCGGTTCTCCGCCGGAAAATGTTATTCCACCTTCTGACTGATTAATGAAAACTTTCTCTTTATCAAGGATCTCAATAATGTTTTCAGTTGTATAATATTTCCCAACTTCCTCGTTGTTACTGAATTCTCTGTCACCAATTCTTTTGGTACGGATCACGGTTTCTTGAAAAGAAGATATCCCTTCCGGATTATGGCACCACATACAGCTCAGAGGGCATCCCTTCATGAAAAAAGTTACTCTTATCCCCGGGCCATCGTGAATGGAATATTTTTTAACGCTGAAAATGAGTCCTTTCATTCTTTGGAAATAAATAGTAATAAATAGTAATAAATAGGAATGAATGGAAATGAATGGAAATGAATAGAAATGAATGGGAAAAATCGTGTAAGGAATATTCTGTTCCGATAGGTCAGAACGGATAAACTGATCAGAGATTGTAAAACATTAGGCAGCAATAGAGCCTTCTGCCAAGGCGCTGCATCATAAAACGGTATTTCAGTTTTGCAATCATCTGATACTTCAAGTTGGGTGCAAGTTAAAACTTTTTAAGGAATATCAGAAATTTAATATTCGGGATAAAGCTCTTAAAAAATGCAGGTGAAGACATGATCAGCTATTTTAATCCTCGTATATATGCATTGATTATTAGATGATTAATGTTTAAATATTTTAAATTTTATTTAACATATAAAATACTAAAAGTCTGAAAGTTTAGTTCTAGATTTGTTACAGTCTATATCTGCTAACATGAAACAACTTAACCTTTTTGCAGCATTATTGCTGTTTCAATTGCCTCTTTTAGGGCAAAATCCAAAGCATTATACTATAAGCGGTTACATAAAAGAGGCCATAAGCGGTGAATCTCTTATAGGAGTAAATATCTATCTGGCGGATCACAAAACCGGTACAGTAACAAATACTTACGGCTTCTATTCTTTAACTCTGCCTGAAAATGATACCATAGAACTCGTGGCATCCTATATTGGTTATTCACCGGGGATTGTCAGAGTATCTCTTCACAAAGATGTAGAACTGAATATTGAGTTAAAAGCTAATCTTGTTCTTGATGAAGTAACAATTATCGCTGACCGGCAGGAAAAGCAGAGTGAATCTGTAAAAATGAGTACAATAAAGCTCCCGGTGGCACAGATAAAGAATGTACCCTCGCTCCTGGGAGAAAAGGATGTACTGAAAGTTCTCCAGCTTTTGCCTGGTGTTCAGAAAGGATCAGAGGGAAGCAGCGGTCTCTATGTACGGGGAGGAGGGCCTGATCAGAACCTCATCATACTCGATGATGCAATCGTTTATAATGCAAGTCATCTTTTTGGATTCTTCTCATTATTTAACGGTGATGCATTAAAAAGCGTCGAACTAACGAAAGGCGGTTTTCCGGCCCGTTATGGCGGCAGGCTATCTTCTGTGCTGGAGATGAATATGAAAGAAGGTAACAAAGAAGAATGGCACGGGGAGGGCGGTATCGGTCTAATATCCTCACGAATGACTGTGGAAGGACCTCTGAAAAAAGGCAAGTCTTCAATTCTTATCTCAGGAAGGCGCACCTATGCGGATTTGATTATTTACCCTTTTATGAAGAATGAGAAGACCGGGTATTATTTCTACGACCTTAATGCCAAGATCAATTACGACTTTGGGAGGAATAACAAACTTTACCTGAGCGGTTATTTCGGGAAGGACAAATTTTATCTGAAAAACAATACTAATTCTTATAAAGAGAATACCGGTTTTCTCTGGGGCAATGCCACAGGGACGCTCCGCTGGAATCATCTGTTCACTAATAAATTATTTTCAAATGCATCAGCTATTTACAGCAATTACACTTTCGGATTATATGACAAGTATAAAGATATTGCTGAGAATAAGGATTATTATGCAGAATACTATTCAGGAATCAGAGACTTCTCTCTTAAATATGATCTGGATTGGCTTCCAAACCCAAACCACTGGGTTAAAGCAGGAGCAATAAGTATTTTTCACAGGTTCAATCCACATGCCTTTGTTGAGGAAGATGTTCCGAATAATACTCATACCAAAAATGTCAAATATACCAACGGAATTGAATCGGGTTTGTATATCGAGGATACATGGCAGCCGGTTCAGACATTAAAGATCAACGGAGGTTTACGTTTCAGCCATTTTATTGCCACTAAAAAACAGTACCACTTTTTTGAACCAAGACTCTCTGTTGCATGGAGATTAAATAATGACCTGGCATTAAAAGGATCATATGCCTCTATGAATCAATACATTCATCTTATATCTAATACAGGTATAAGTCTGCCTACCGATCTCTGGGTTCCGACAACCGACAGGATCAAACCTCAGCAATCACGACAGGTGGCACTGGGCCTGGTAAAAGATATAAGTAAGCATAATCTTTCATTTTCACTCGAAGGATATTACAAAACGATGAACAACACACTTGCATATAAGGAAGGTGCAACTTTTCTTATGTTTGATGACCCTGGTGCTGCCTCGTATATTAACTGGGAAAATAATGTTACGGCAGGTCACTCCTGGTCTTATGGAGTTGAATTATTGCTTCAGAAAAAAGAGGGCAGGTTAACTGGCTGGATAGGCTATACTCTTTCCTGGACACAGATGCAGTTTGATTCGATCAATTTCGGAAGAAAATATTTTGCGAAATATGACCGGCGACATGATATTTCAGTCGTTGCAACATACAAGCTCAATAATCACATAACCCTTTCGGGAACATGGGTTTATGGAACAGGAAATGCAGTAACCCTGCCGAGTGGGGAATACTATACAATGGAACGGTTCCCTGATTCATATCTCCCCTCCTATAATTATCATTCCCCAAGTATCCTACATGGTTATTATCAAAGAGGTACATATAATGATCTGAGCGATAAAAATAATTTCAGAATGGCCCCATATCACCGGCTCGACCTGGGAATTCAATTCCACAAGATGAAAAAGTGGGGGGAACGTATCTGGGAAATCTCTGTCTATAATGTTTACAACCGTAAAAATCCTTTTTTATACTACAGTGATACCAAAACCGTAGGTAACCCTCAAACCATGCAACTCACCCAGATTGGCATACTTAAGCAGGTCAGTATTTTTCCTATAATACCGTCTGTTACATATTCTTTTAAATTTTGACCATGAAAAGAACAATTACATATTTAGCAATCTCAGTTTTCACTCTTTTAGTTTTTATATCCTGCGAAAAGGAGGCTGACAATATTAAATATCCGGTTTTCAATCAAAAACTGGTGGTATTTGGTATCCTTTCTCCAGGTAATGAAAAGAATTTTATCTCAGTAAATTCAACAATTAAAATTTATGGTCCAATATTTTCAATTGTCAAATGGGGAAATATGACTGCCACGATATCAGATGGGACAAATGAAATATCTCTTGACACTACAATTGGAGGTTTTGTTTTCAGATCTTCTGATTTTTCTGTAGAAGAGGGAAAAACATATACTCTCAGGATAAAAAGCGATTTTGGATTATCAGCAGAGGCATCATGCACAGTACCATTCAGAAGGAACTTTAATATTGAGATTGATACAACTATGCGACAATATTATGACACTCCAAACACAGGAAACTCATATACCTGGATTAATTTAGATTTATACTTCAATGATTTTAAGGGAGAAACTAATTACTATCGGTTACTAAGTATAATCACCAGCTATCGTTCAACAAAACCGTTATATTACTCTCCTGGAGCAGGAAACGAATTCAGTGTCATAAGTGATAAGGGCCGCGACGGGGAAAGATTCAAGATAACTATGCCAGGCCACTGGAAGGGTGGCTTATCAGATTCAACTTTTTTGAAGGCATACCTTTTAAATACTGACAAAGTATATTATGATTATCAAAAATCTCTCGAGAATTATAGCAGCGGTGAGGATCCATTTACTGAGCCAGCTCCACTTTATTCAAACATTACAGGAGGATTAGGAATATTTGCAGCTTATACAGTTGATTCATTAATATTCAGATTGAAATAGGAAAAGAGACTAACTAATTGATGATGAACACTTGACTGCTGAACACTGGTATGTTCTTAAAAAATTTGATCTGGTAAGTAAATCAGGAAAAGTAATATTTTATATCCCCTATTGAAGTATGTACTAAATTGGAAATAGTATCAAATATCCTGCAGAGATCAGTATGCCCTTCTCATTTGCAGCATTTGATGGAAGCAGATGTAGTTTTTATGTAACAAAGAAATAAAATTCTCTGTTTAACGTTTAATCAAACAAACTACCCTGTGTGATCTTGAAATTTTTTAAACTCTTATTCCTTTTTTCTTTGGTAACTACCGGAATCGGCGGACAACCAACTGAACGCTACACCATTAGCGGTTATATCAAAGAGGCTGTTAGCGGTGAATTACTGATTGGTGTAAATATCTATCTGTCAGACCATAAGACAGGAACAGTAACAAATACCTACGGCTTCTATTCTATAACATTACCGGCTGCTGATTCCATTGAACTTATAGCTTCATACATCGGATTTACTCCTGAAATACGTAAAGTATCTTTTCACAAAAATATTGAGCTTAATATTGATCTGAAACCCAATATTTTACTTGATGAAGTAACTGTTACTGCCGATCGTATAGAGAAGCAGAGCGAATCTGTAAAAATGAGCACAGTTAAACTGGAGGTAGCACAAATAAAAAATGTACCATCGCTGCTTGGCGAAAAAGATGTGCTAAAAGTTCTCCAGCTTATGCCGGGGGTGCAGAAAGGGTCGGAAGGAAACAGCGGTCTCTATGTCCGGGGAGGAGGACCTGATCAGAACCTGATCATTCTCGACGATGCCATAGTATATAATGCCAGCCACCTGTTCGGATTCTTTTCATTATTTAACGGTGACGCCCTGAAAAGCGTTGAGCTTACAAAGGGTGGCTTCCCGGCACGGTATGGCGGACGACTTTCTTCAGTACTGGAGATGAACATGAAGGAAGGTAATAAAGAAGAATGGCATGGAGAAGGTGGTATAGGGATTATTTCCTCGCGTATGACTGTTGAGGGACCTTTAAAAAAGGGGAAGTCCTCGATACTTCTCTCGGGAAGAAGGACATATGTTGACTTACTGCTCAGACCGGTGCTCGCTGCAGCGAAGACAGAAAATACCGGGTATTACTTTTACGACTTTAATGCCAAAGTAAACTATGACTTTGGCAGAAATAACAAACTTTACCTGAGCGGTTATTTCGGGAAGGATAAATTTTATCTGAAAAATAACTCCGGTGGTGTAATAGAAAACGTAGGTTTCCTATGGGGAAATGCAACAGGTACTCTGCGATGGAATCATCTCTTCAATAATAAACTCTTTGCAAATGCTTCTGCTATTTACAGTAGCTACAAATTCGGTGTTTATGACAAATACAAGGTCATTAAGGAGAATAAAGATTATTATGCAGAATACTATTCAGGTATCCGTGATCTGTCGGTCAAGTACGACATTGACTATATTCCAAATCCAAACCATTGGATCAAAATCGGGGCAATTTCGATTTTCCACAGATTCAAGCCACATGCGTATGTTGAACTTGATGTGCCTAATAATATTAATATCAGGGAGATCAGTTATACAGATGGTGTCGAATCAGGCATTTATGCTGAAGATACCTGGCAACCTTTTCAGTCTTTAAAGGTAAACGGGGGATTACGCTTCAGCCATTTCCTGGCCTCCAAGAATCAATATCATTTTTTTGAACCCAGACTCTCCCTGGCCTGGAGGCTAGAAAATGACTTTGCCCTGAAAGGCTCATACGCTTCCATGAATCAATATATTCATATGATTTCAGGAACAGGTATCAGCCTGCCCACCGATTTATGGGTACCTACAACAGACAGAGTCAGACCTCAGCAGTCGCGACAGCTGGCTCTCGGGCTGGTGAAAGACCTGCAAAATCCAATGCTTGCGTTTTCCCTTGAGGGTTATTATAAAACTATGGATCATGTAATCGGATATAAAGAAGGCGCCTCTTTTATCGACATTGATGAAGCAACCTCTGCAGTTGGTATAAACTGGGAAGATAATGTTACAGCAGGAAGAGCATGGTCGTATGGGTTTGAATTCCTTCTTCAGAAAAAAGAAGGCAGATTGACAGGATGGATCGGGTATACCTTATCGTGGACCCAGATGCAATTTGACTCTCTCAATTTCGGAAAGAAATATTATGCCCGTTACGATAGAAGGCATGATATATCAGTTGTAGCAACATATAAGCTAACCAACCGGATAACCTTGTCGGGAACATGGGTCTACGGAACCGGAAATGCAGTTACTCTGCCACTCTCAGAGTATAACGTAGCAGAGCATCCGGCTGATCTTCATAGCCAATCTTTTTATTATTCCGGTGAAGCGATGTATATGTTTGGCAGGAACGTAAATGACTATGGTGAAAAGAACAATTTCCGGATGAGAGCCTATCACCGGTTGGACATTGGTATTCAGTTCCATAAAGAAAAAAAATGGGGAGAAAGGATCTGGGAAATATCATTTTACAACATATATAACCGAAAAAACCCCTTCTTCTACTATGCTGAGAATAAATATGACGAAACTACAGGCAAGTACTATGGACTTCTGAAACAGGTAAGCCTGTTTCCTGTCATTCCATCATTCTCCTGGTCATTTAAATTTTAAGTGATGAAAATATTCCGTATTAAATATTATATACCTTTTTTAATATTGATTTTTACATTTGCCTGTGAATCTGACGCAGATCTGGTAAGAGTTCCTGCATTTAAGCAGAAACTCGCAATAACAGCATTTATATCACCTTCGGATAAAATATCTTATTTCCGTGTAACTTCCAATAAGAAAATATATGGAGAATTAGAAACAGAAGAGCCACTTGGACTAGTGTCAGGATTCATATCAGATGGTACAGATGAAGTGGCACTCGACACCTGCAGGATTGGTCTGAAACTCAATCATGAAAAAATGCAGATACAATATGGTAAGACATATAGACTGAGAGTGAATAGCGAAAAAGGATTGATGGCAGAGGCAGAATGTACTGTCCCGGCCAGGAAGAACTTTTCTATTGAAGTTGACACATTTTCAATACTAACAGAGGAATCCATGTACAGTCCCTATCCGGGAATATACCGGAGTTTAAATGTAAGAGTTAAATTTTCAGACCTTCCGGGAGAAGAAAACTTCTACAGGATTTTTGGTACTTTCAGAGCTTATTCGCCGCGCGTTCAAGGGTCAGGTTTCATTTCATTTGATGAAGAGTTCATTAGTGACAAAGGTATGGATGGTAAAAGTTTTGTTGTCAATATGGACCAGAATAGCAGTTACGGCTTTTCATATGCAAAGGATTCTTTGTTCCTTAACATTTATCTATTCAACACGGAAAAATCTTACTATCAGTTTCATAAATCATTGCTAAATTATGTCGACGGTGAGGATCCTTTTACTGAAGCTACACCAATGTATACAAATATAATTGGTGGATTTGGTGTTTTTACCTCATATACGGTCGATTCGCTGCTTTTAAGATTGAAATAACCGGCTTTTTCGTTTCGAGCTTACCTTCGTTGAGCTCTCATTCTTCCCGGGTCCTCGCTTTGCTACGAATTTCATAAAAGAGAGTACGAGAATGGTAGAAGTGGATTCCGAGTGAAGCGAGGGATCTCATTATCAAATATATACAAATTTTAACATATGATTAACAAATCATTAACAAAAAACCATGCAACAATTTGATTTCCCAAACGTCTATACATTGAATGAGAGACAAAAAGACAGTTAACAATAATTTGGACAGTTCTTTTTTTATTGATTCACTTTAAGGAAATAAAAAGTTTTTTCTTACGATAGTTTAAATTTCTCTATAATCGCCATTCGGCAGATTCTACGATCAGGTTTAGGTAAATCAAGGAAAGACGCCTCCCGGTGTCTTTCCTTTCTTTTTTTTTGTATTTTAGCCAGCTAACCGAAACCAAATTGTTCGATATGAAAAAGATCCTGATTCTAATGATTCTTACAGCTATGGTATTAACCACCGGTTGTAAAGAGGAAGTAAAGAGCGATAATCCTTTCTTCAACACCTATAAGACTCCTTTCGAAGTACCACCCTTTGAACAGATAAAAGCAGTTCATTTTATGCCTGCTTATATTAAGGGATTTGCAGAACAACGAACTCAAATAAAAGCTATTATAAAGAATCCCAAAGTTCCTGATTTCGAAAATACAATTAAACCACTTGAATACAGTGGACAGCTTCTTACTAAAGTCAGCAGGGTATTCGGAGCACTTAATTCTGCAAACACTAATGACACATTACAGAAAATCAATAAGGAACTTGCTCCTCTCTTATCAAAGAACAGAGACGATATTAATCTTAATGACAGTCTCTTTCAGAGGGTCAAATCAGTTTATGAAAATCGCGATAAATTTAAATTAACCGAAGAGGAGAAAAAGGTTCTTGACGATACCTATAAAAACTTCGTAAGAAGCGGGGCTGCATTAACTGCAGAAGAGAAACTTAGACTTCGCAAAATTAACGAAGAACTCTCTCTCCTGTCTGTTCAGTTTGGCCAGAATCTCCTGGCTGAAACAAACGGATTTCAGCTAGTGGTTGACAGGAAGGAAGATCTGACAGGATTGCCAGATGGAGCTATTGCCCAGGCAGCAGCAACGGCAAAGAATATGAAGATGGATGGCAAATGGGTGTTCACAATACAGTATCCGATAATGGAACAATTTCTGAAATATTCCCAGAAACGTGATCTGAGACAAAAGCTTTTCACTGCCTATTTCATGAAAGGTGACAATAATAACGATCATGATAACAAACAGATAATATCCAGAATTGCAAAACTCAGGTTTGAAAGATCAAACCTTCTGGGTTATAAGAACTATGCAGATTATGCACTTGAAAGGAATATGGCCAAAACACCTGAAAAAGTCTTTGAGTTCCTGGGTCAGGTCTGGAATGCAGCTCTCCCGGTTGCAAAAGCTGAAGCAACTGCACAGCAGGAATTAATAAACCGTGAAGGTGGTAAGTTTAAACTTGAACCATGGGATTGGTGGTACTATACTGAAAAGATAAAGAAGGAAAAATATGATCTCAGTGATGAAGTTACCAGACCCTATTTTAAGATAGACAATGTAATGGAAGGCATGTTTTATGTTGCCAATCAGTTATACGGCCTTGAATTCAATAAAAGAAATGACATCCCAAAATATCATCCCGATGTGAATACATTTGAAGTGAAAAGGGCTGGAAAACATGTTGGTATCTTAATGATTGATAACTATCCCCGTTCTTCAAAGAGAGCCGGCGCCTGGTGCGGAGCATTCAGGGGACAAAGCCGTGATATAAACGGTAAAATGATCTATCCGATAGTAACAATGGTTACAAATTCTACTCCCCCCTCAGCTGATAAACCATCACTACTTACTGCAGATGAAGCTTCTACACTGTTCCATGAGTTTGGTCATGCACTTCATCAACTGCTTTCAAACTCTACTTACCCGGGTGTTTCAGGTACATCAGTACCCCGCGACTTTGTGGAATTGCCATCACAGATTATGGAACACTGGGCTCTTGAGCCGGAAGTACTCAAGGTGTATGCAAAACATTATCAGACAGGTGCGATAATCCCCGCCGAGATTGTTGAAAAGCTTGATAAGGCAAGTAAATTCAATACAGGATTCATAACTGTGGAATATCTTGCTGCTGCACTTCTTGATATGGAATATCATACGATTAAGGATTCGGTGAATCTTGATATCCATTCGTTCGAAAAAACTGCAATGGAAAAATATGGTCTGATACCGGAAATTAAACCTAGATACCGGTCGACATATTTTAATCACATCTGGTCGGGTGGATATGCAGCTGGTTACTACAGTTATATCTGGTGTGAAATTCTTGATGCTGATGCGTTCCAGGCATTCAGGGAAACCGGAAACATTTTCAACAAAGAGGTAGCGGCAAGGTTTGAAAAAGAGATCCTTTCTAAAGGCGGAACAAGAGATGCACATGATATGTATATTGCGTTCAGGGGAAAAGAGCCAAGTATTGATGCTCTTCTTATAAACAGAGGACTAAAATAGCCAGACAAATATGCGAATCAGGCTGTTAATCTTATACATTCTACTGACCTCTTGTACATTTACACTGAATGCAAGAGGTCCTGCTCCAACAGCCATAAAAGGTATATTGGATCTTCGTGAGATCAGCAATACCGATCATTTCATTGTAAAACTTAACGGGGAGTGGGAATTTTATTGGAATAAAATGTTGCGCCCCTTTGATTTCAACGGAGGCAATCTTAAACCCGATTATTATGGAAAGGTTCCTTCTTACTGGACAGATTATCCGCAGGAGTCGATTAAAACTGAAAATTTTGGTTATGTCACTTACAGGTTAACTGTCTTATTTCCAGCAGGATTTAATAAGCCATTGGGAATTGATCTTCCTGTATTTGATTCCTCATATGATATTTATCTTAACGGGAAATATCTTGGCGGTAATGGAACACCAGGAAAATCATCCGCTGAAACAAAACCTGAGTACAAAAGAAATTTTTACAGGATTACGCCGGAGTCAGATTCTCTGAAAATAATCATAAACGTTTCAAACTATGATCACCGTCGGGGCGGATTCTGGTTACCTGTAAAGTTGGGAACTTTCGGTGAGTTGCAGAAGCAAATGGTAAACAGTTGGGCAGCGGAATGGTCCGTTATCAGCCTGCTTTTAGGATTCTCTCTGTTTTTCCTGTTCTTTTTCATCATCTCCCCAAAGGAAAAGATCATGGTTTTCTTCAGTATGACAACCATTGGTCTCGCCTTAAGGCCACTTTTCACTTCCCATTACCTTATTCTCAATCTGTTTAATATGGATTGGGTGTGGATAGTCAGATTTGAATACCTTGGCCTTTTTCTGATACTGATCGGCTGGGTCTGGTATGTTTTGAATCTCTATCCTACGATGTTTTTCAAAGTAATCGCCTGGCTTGTCACTGTGCTTTCTTCCGTGGCGTTTATTTCAACACCGTTTCTACCGGTAAAAATCTTTAGTTACTCGGCATTAGCCTACTATCCCTTAATGATTCTGATTATCTTATATCTTTTAGTCATGAGTTTTATCGGCTCACTGAAAAAGAATTCTATAGATATAATATATTTTTTAGCATTTATATTGCTGCTATTAGGCGGGATTCATGACATGAATGTATCACTGGGAAGATCGTATAGTACCATTGGATATTCACTTACTTATATCATTGTACTTTTTGTATTCATCCAGGCATTTATATTACTTTATAGATGGGTACGATCGTTCCATGAAAAGGAAAGACTTCAAAATGAACTTGAATTCATGAACAGGAACCTCGAACACCTTATTAATGAAAGAACCCAGGAACTAAAAAACAGGAATGAAGAGATCGGGAAGCAAAACAATAAAATTGCTTTGCAAAACAAACAGCTTTCAGATACAATTCAACTGAAGAACAGGATCTTTTCCGTTATTGCCCACGATTTAAGAAGCCCTGTGGTAAACATCCTTTACATGCTTAACCTTCTTAAAGAGAAAGAGTACAAAGAGAAATATGATACTTTTGCAAATTCAAGTATCCAGTATGCACAGCTTGTCATCAGTCTTCTCGAGAACATGCTGGTTTGGGGCAGGGACCAGGAGGACAAAATAAAGTATTCCCCCGAAAAACGCGATCTTGCTGATATCATACTTACAAACCTGAGTATATTCAAAGAGACTTCTGACAAAAAAGAAATATCAGTTAATTTCACCCAGGTTGGAAATTCAATTGCTTACTTTGATAAAGACCTGCTGGATATTATCATAAGAAATCTTCTGTCTAACGCTGTAAAATACACACACAGGGGAGGCAGGATAAGCATACTTCTTAAGGATAAAACAATGAATGGAGAAGTTATGATGCTGAAGATTTGCGATAATGGCATCGGAATTCCAATAACAAAGCAAAAATATCTCTTTACATCCACGGAAATAGAAAGCACACCCGGAACAGAAAATGAAAAGGGAACCGGATTGGGTCTGAAGCTTTGCCATGAGTTAGCAGAAATAAACAATGGCAGCATCGCTGTTGAAAGTAAACCTGGTGAAGGAACATGTTTTATAATTACCCTACCCAGAGAAAAAGGATCTATACCGGCAGGGAAGGAATAATCAATCAGTCAATTATAAGGTCTGCAAGTCCTTCTTTATCAAATATATGTATGTTTTTACCCTTTGCTTCAATATATCCGTCTGCTTCCATACCACTAAGTGCTCTTGCAACAGAAGGTCGTGCAACGCCAAAAAACTCAGCCAGATCGCTCTGTGTCATATCCAGGTTAACTGAACTTTTTTCCTTTCCTGCTTTCTGAAGGATGTAATGCGCCAGTTTCCCCTTTATCGTTTTAAAATTCAGGAATTTTATTTTCTCGGAAAGGAACTGGGAACGGTTTGAGATCATATCCAGAAAATTTACCAGGATAATGTCATTCTTCATCAACAATTTAAGAAAATCGGGCTTTTCAATCAGAAGCAATTCAACATCTGAAACAGCAACTACATTGACAGGAAATTTGTTCCGGTTTCCGAACATGAACGCAGAAGCAATAGCGCCAGGTGCAGGAATATCCTCAATTTTTATTACTCTGCCGGTATAATCAACCATTTCGCCCTTCACTACTCCTTTTGTAACAACCATCAGCGAATTAACCGTCTCCCCGCTTTGTGATATTAATGAACCTGCTTGAAATTTTTTAACGCTGAAAAATGTTGCTTCAAGAATAGTTTCAACATCGTCAGGTGTCATGTGTTTGAACAAAGGGGCATTAGATAAAAGGGAATAGTCCATGGTTTTTCTGTAAAAGTAGTAAATAACAGTAAGTTACTTTCACAATGGAATATTAAGATTGCCACTCCCGCTTTGCGGGATTGGGGGGCAAAACAAAACGAGGGGAAAAACACCTTTTTGTAACATATGTTACACTTCACCTGATTCAATTTCTTCAATTTTGCAGAAGAAAACTTTAAAACCATATAATATGAAAAGGGATATTCTGAGAATTGATGAGGAACTTTGCAACGGTTGTGGACAGTGCGTTCCAAACTGCCACGAAGGTGCTCTGCAGGTAATAGATGGTAAGGTACGACTGGTTAGCGAACTGATGTGCGATGGGCTGGGTGCCTGTATAGGCCATTGCCCTGAGGAAGCCATAACAATTGAGACCAGGGAAGCTGAACCATACAATGAAGCCCGAGTCATGGAACAGATACCTCAACCTCAACCTCATCATGAGGGAGGCGGATGCCCGGGATCGAGAACAATGGTTATTGAGAAGCCAACCGGGCAAACTGATAATGTTTTACCTGCAGATCAACCATCTGAACTCAGACAATGGCCTGTCCAAATGCATCTTGTTAATCCGAATGCACCATACTTCAGGAGTGCCGATCTCCTTTTGGCCGCTGATTGCGTGGCATTCTCTATGGGTGGTTTTCATGGTAATCATTTGAAAGGTAAATCTCTGGCAATCGCTTGTCCTAAACTTGACCAGGGAACCGATTCTTATATTGAAAAACTGACTGCTATGATTGACATAGCAAAAGTGAATACAATAACTGTTATGATGATGGAGGTTCCCTGCTGTGGCGGCTTATTACAGATGGTAAGAACAGCCCAGGGAAACGCTTCCAGAAAAGTGCCGGTAAAGAAAATGATTGTCGGTATCAACGGAGAGGTGCTTCAGGAAGAGTGGATGTGATGTAGAAATTTGAATATGTGCATGTTATATCATCCAAAAAAATGATAAATATCACAAAAAACATTATTTAGATTGATTCTTAAAATGGGAATTAATATATTTGAACGTATTAGATTCCACCCTAAAAGATTTACTTTTTACCCTGATCTAAACGTCTTGTTATGGTCCCTAAATATTCTCTCACCGGATTACCTGATTATACATGTTTCCTGGGTATTGATATTGGCTCAGTCTCTATTAATACTGTAGTAATCGATGAGAACAATAATATCCTGGAAGAGTATTATGATTATGTCCATGGAAGGCCTTTTAATGTTTTGAAAGATAGATTATCTTCTGTCCTTGAAAAACACCCTGCCGAAACGATCAGAGGAATTGCAATTACCGGTTCTGGCGGAAAACTTGCCACAGAATTGATCGGAGGGGTTTTTGTAAATGAGATTATTGCGCAGGCAACTTCGACAGGAATATTATATCCTGAGGCAAGAACAGTAATTGAAATAGGGGGAGAAGATTCTAAACTTATTATTCTGGAGAAGGACCCTGAAAACGGACACTCCAGACTGGTTGATTTTGAAATGAACAGTATTTGTGCCGCAGGAACCGGTTCATTTCTCGACCAACAGGCAAGAAGGATTGGCGTTCCAATTGAAAACGAATTTGGTATCATGGCTCTCAGATCGGTTGATCCTCCCAGGATAGCCGGTCGTTGCAGTGTTTTTGCAAAAAGCGATATGATCCATCATCAGCAGATAGCAACACCATTGCATGATATAGTAGCCGGATTATGTTTTGCATTAGCCAGAAATTTTCGGAGTAATGTTGCACGAAGTAAAGAGATCATAAAACCGGTAATCTTTTCAGGAGGAGTTGCAGCAAATATAGGAATGGTCAGAGCTTTCAGGGAGACACTAAACCTCGCTGAAGGTGAACTTATTATACCTGCTCATCATGCTGCCATGGGAGCAATCGGGGCTGTTTATTATGCCTGTGCAAATAAACTGGATATGAATCATTTCTCGGGTACTTCTAAACTTGAGGAATATCTTGCCGGAACAACAACCGAATTTGTAAGCCTTCCTCCTCTTAAAGAATCTTTGGCAGAGTATAGAAAGAAGGTGCATTTCATCAGAAACGGAGAAGAGAAAGTACGAGTCTACCTGGGACTGGATATTGGTTCTCTCAGTACAAATGTGGTACTGATAGATGAAAAGCATCGTGTAGTGGCAAGACGCTACCTTCCTACTGCAGGGAAACCCCTGGAAGCCATCCAGAAAGGAATGACAGAAATATTTGACGAAGTTGGTGAAAAGGTCATTGTACTGGGAGCTGGTACTACAGGCTCAGGACGTTACCTTACCGGTGATTTTATAGGTGCCGACAATATCGTTAATGAAATTACAGCTCAGGCAACCGCTGCTATTGACTTCGATCCGACAGTTGACACTATTTTTGAAATTGGTGGACAGGATTCCAAATATATTAGCATCGAAAATGGTGTAGTAGTAGATTTTGAAATGAATAAAGTCTGCGCTGCCGGTACAGGTTCATTTCTTGAAGAGCAGGCAGAAAAGCTGAATATCAATATTGTTGAGGAATTCGGTTGCATGGCGCTTAATTCTGAATCTCCTGTAAAACTGGGTGACAGATGCACTGTATTCATGGAATCTGATCTGAACTCATTTATGCAAAAGGGTGCCAGAAACGAAAACCTGGTTGGGGGACTCGCCTATTCCATCGTTTATAATTACCTTCAAAAGGTAGTTGGTGACAGGCGGATAGGTAATAAGATTTTTTTTCAGGGTGGTGTTACAAACAATAAAGCTGTAGTTGCTGCATTCGAGCAGGTAGTTGGAAAGAGCATTATTATACCTCCTCATTTTGACGTGACAGGTGCTATTGGAGCAGCTATACTGGCCAAGAGATCAATGGCTGAAGGTCAAAAAACCAGATTCAAAGGCTTTGATGTACGAAATGCTACTTACAAAGTCAGCAGATTTGTGTGTCAGGGTTGTACTAATCATTGTGAAATCAGACGCGTAAAAATAGCCGGAGAAAAGAAATCTCTTTATTACGGTGGCCGTTGCGAAAAGTATGAAACCGACGACAGGAAAAATATAACAAATAATATCCCGAATCTTTTCACAAAAAGGACCGAAATGTTGATGGAAGGATTTGTGGAAAAAGAATCATGGAAATCAACTTCGATAGGAATTCCAAGAGCTCTTATGGTATTCTACCAGCAATTTCCCTTCTGGAGAACATTCTTTGAACAACTTGGATTTACAGTAGTAATTTCAAAAGAATCGGATAAATCCCTGATGACAAAGTCTATTGAGACAATAACAGCCGAGACTTGTCTTCCTGTAGAACTGATGCATGGTCATGTAATAGATCTGTTAGAGAAAGGTGTCGACTTTATTTTTCTTCCTTTCATAGTTAATGGGAAACAAAAGGAAGGAAACAATACATTTAATTGTAACTGTCCCTGGGTACAGACCTATCCCTTTATGATTAAAGCTGCCCTTCGGGGAAAAGTTGATGAATCAAAACTCCTTATACCCACACTTCATTTCAGGTTTTTCGAAAGAGCTCTCATAAAGGAGATGAGTGAATATTTCAATGAGAAATTCGGAATTAATAAAACAGAAATCAGGAGAGCGGTAATAATAGCTGATAAGGTTCAGGTGTCATTCGAAAAACGGCTTATTGATTACGGTAGTGAAGTCCTAAATTCTATTCCCGAAAACTGCCGTCCGGTTGTACTTTTGGGAAGACCTTATAACAGCACAGATCAGCATCTTAATCTGGGTCTCATAGAAAAGCTTATAAACCAGAATGTTATGCCGATTCCTCTGGATATGCTTGATCTGTCGCCATTTAACATATTTGCAAACTACCGCAATATGTACTGGCCTAACGGACAAAAACTTATTGCTGCCGCGCAGTTTGTTGCAAAAAACGAAAAGTTCCATGCAGTATATATCAGCAACTTCCGGTGCGGACCCGACTCTTTTATCTGGCATTATGTAACTGAAGAGCTTAAAGGCAAGCCTTTCCTGCATCTTGAGATTGATGAACATTCCGCCGATGCCGGAATGGTAACACGTATCGAAGCTTTTCTTGATAGTCTTAAAGGAGCGGAGAAAAACGAAAAGAAGATTGTGACTATATTCAGGCCCCGTCCAAGTCCGGCCTCGCCGCAAAAAGACAGGGTGATGTATTTTCCGTATATGCATGATGGTGCCTATTTGATTGCTGCTGCTGCCCGAAGTTGCGGTATAGCCTCCGAAGTGCTTCCAAAACAGACCGAAGAGGACTTAGCCATCGGAAGAAAATATACCTCATCAAAAGAGTGCTTTCCAATGATCTGTACTACCGGAAGCTTTCTCAAAAAACTTATGGAGCCAGGCGCAGATCCTTCAAAAATAAGCTTCTTTATGCCTGATCATAATGGACCTTGCCGGTTTGGTCAGTATAACCAGTTCCAAAGGATTCTTTTTGACAGACTAGGATTTCATGATGCAGAACTTATAACCCCTTCAAATGATACATCATATGAAGATGTTGCCGGGGAACATGGACAGAAATTCAGGATCAATGCATGGAAAGGATTCGTAGTTGCCGATTACCTTCATAAAATACACAGGGAAACCCGGCCCTACGAATTAAACAAGGGAGATTCAGACATACTCTACCAGGATTCATTATCGCGACTTGAAAGATGCATCGAAAATGGTTCAAGCGGTCTGCATAAAACACTTGTAGGAATTGCTTCTGATTTTATGGCAATAAAGGTTGATAAAAGCCAAAGAAAGCCAGTAGTTTCGCTGGTAGGTGAAATATTCATGCGAGACAATGCTGCCTGCAACGGTAATATCTCAAACCGGCTGGAGGATCTTGGCGTTGAAGTGATTGTTGCTCCATTTTCTGAATGGATATCATACTCTACTTATCGTTTTACCCGTGACAGCAGGTGGAAAAATGATAAAAAAGGAATTTTGAAATCAAAAATTCAGCAAATTGGTCAGGATGCAATTGCTGCCTCACTTCTCCGGGGTATTGAAAAATTTACAGATCGCGAAAAAGATGTATCTCTTCACGATATGCTGAATTTGTGCAATAAGTATGTGAATGAATTTTATGACGGGGATCCGCCAGTGGCAATAGGTACATCTATGGCACTCACAAAGAGAGGGGTATCAGGTATTGCTGCCATTCTGCCATTTACATGCATGCCGGGAACACTTGTTGCTGCTGTCAGCGATACATTCAGAAAAGACCATAATAATATTCCTTTTATTAATGTTGCCTATGATGGTCAGGATTCAGTATCACTTGATACCAGGCTTCAGGCATTTGTTTTCCAGGTTAAAGAGTTTGCCATGGCACGGGAACGAGTTCCTGTATAGGTTTAACTTTCCACACTGAATCCAAGCCTTTCAAGCATTTGCTGAACATTTTCAGTGCCTCCTTTCAGATTAATCACAAAAGAAGTAAACTCCCTCCTGATGCGATAATCGCCCCGAAGTTTTTCGAAATCGGTTGGAGAATGGAGGAGGTTTGCTTTATCCTCATCAATATTATAAGTATGGGACACAGCCTCCCTTATTATTTCTTCTTCAGATTTACCCTTGCAATCAATTGATATATAAGGAGAAGAAGGAAGGGGAATATTCTCCGGGTACCAGTTTTTTAACGGAAGATTGAAGTTTCTGCTTAATGCACCTACAACCATTGCTGTTCCATTGGCTTTACCATCTGTTGAATATCCCGCAATATGAGGAGTTGCAATAAAAGCCATTTGCATAATTTCTACATCTATATCCGGTTCATTTTCCCATACATCTAATACTGCCCCGCCCACTTTACCTGAAAAAAGTACTTTCTTAAGTGCAAAGGTATCCGTCACCTCACCTCGTGAAGAATTAATAAACCATGCTCCCCTCTTAATCTTTTTAAAACTTTCGTCATTAAAAAGATGATAGGTATAATCTTCTCCAACGACATTCAGAGGTACATGAACTGTTACTATATCAGATTGGGAGAGTATTGTCCTGAGACTATGAAAATTCTTTTTACCCTCCAGCCTAGCTCTGGGAGGATCGTTCAGAAGAACATTCATCCCTAATGCGCGTGCAAACTTCTCGACCTTTGAGCCTACATTGCCAACACCAATGATTCCCAATGTCTTGTCCTTCAGATTAAAGTTGTATTCAGATGATATTCTGAACAGCGCTGCTGCAATATATTGCTGAACTGATGACGAGTTACAACCCGGAGCATTTGTCCACAGGATATTGTTTTTATTGCAGTAATGTGTATCGATATGATCAAATCCTATCGTAGCCGTACCAATAAACCCGACGCTTGTCCCTTCCAGGAGATTTTCGGTGCATTTTGTTCTTGTACGTATCAGCAGGGCATCAGAATCTTTAATTATTTCCTTGTTGATCTGTTTTCCAGGAATATATACCACTTCTGCATGAGGTTCGAGTGCTCCCTTCAGAAAAGGAATTTTATCGTCGGCAACTATCTTCATCCAATCTGAAATTTTGTGAAAGTTAGTAATTTTTAATGGAAGTCCGATGTCAGGAGTCAGGAGTCCTAAGATGAATTTATTCTTAATTTCTGTCTTCTGACTTCCGACATTCTACTTCTGTCTTCCGTCTCCAAGTAATATTACGGTGCTCTGCACCTAAGATCATGGATGACTATTCAATTTCTAATAATATTTGAATTTCAATGTATTCAGAAAAACAGATATTTTAAGGCGTGCCTTACGAAAAGTTTATCTGACGGTGGTGACATTTCTTAAAGAATGATCAAAAAAAAGATGGAAATTAGTTATTTTGGCGGCTCAATTTAAATAGATGATTCGTATCCTTCTTCTTGCTGCCTGTATAAGTATAGCCTCAATCTTCGAACTTTTCTCGCAACCTGAAATTAAAGCTGTCTTTACAGATACGCCTCCAATAATAGACGGATCGGTCACTGAAGATGTTTGGAGCAAAGCTTCAATGATTAATGAATTATATCAGAGAGAACCAAAATCCGGAGAACCTGTTTCTGAGAGAACCGAATTTTATTTTTTATATGATCATAATAACCTTTATGTCGGGATCCATTGTTTTGATGATCCAAAGGGGATTACAGCCAAAGAATTGGCCCGCGATGTTAGTCTGGGTGAAGATGACAGAGTACAGGTAATTCTCGATACTTATCTTGACGGACGAAGTGGTTACTGGTTTCAGATCGGCCCAAGAGGAAGTATAGGAGACGCACTTGTTAATGAAAATGGTAAAGATTTTAATAAATCATGGGATGGGTTATGGGATGGTAAAGCAAAAATCACCCCAAACGGATGGGATGGGGAACTAATTATCCCATTTAAGACTCTTGGATTCAAGAAAGGTAACAGTACCTGGGGACTGAAACTTATAAGGTATATCAAAAGAAAATCAGAATCATCATACTGGCCTGTCACATCGCTTGACGCCAATAAATTTCAAATATCCGATGCAGGAAGGATTACAGGACTTACAGATATTACGCAGGGGATTGGCCTTGATCTTATACCTTACCTGACAAGCGGAATTAGTAAAAAGCAGGATTTAAATCCGAAACCTGTTCTTGCCGGAGGGTTGGATGCATTTTACCATGTAACGCCTTCACTTAAAGCTGCTATCACAATAAATACTGACTTTGCTCAAACAGAAGTTGACGAAAAGCAGATCAATCTCACACGATTCAGTCTATTCTTCCCTGAGAAGCGAGATTTCTTTCTTGATGGGGCGAATTATTTTACATTTGGAATAAACGGAGATAGTGAAAACCTCCAGGGTACACAGATGATCCCCTTCTTTTCAAGACGAATCGGGCTGGATGCTGACGGGAATCCGGTTCGTATCAGATACGGAGGGAAGTTTACTGGAAAAATTGGTAACTGGAATCTTGGTATTCTGCATATAAAGGATGATAATCAATGGGATAATCCGGGATATAGTGTCGGTAGAATATCAAGAAATTTTGGTAAGCAGTCATCAATAGGATTTATTGGAACAAATGGTAACGCTTTTTCTGATCTCAACAACTCCCTGGCAGGTATGGACTTAAGAATTGCCAGCTCCCAAATCTCAGGCAATAAAAACATTACTTTAAACCTTTATGGATTAAAATCCTTTACACAGGGGCTGACAGGTAAGGATATTTCGTTTGGAAGTGAGGTTAATTACCCCAATGATTTTCTCAATTTCAGAGTAGGTTATATGCAGATCGGTGAAAATTTTACTCCGGGACTTGGTTTTATTCCACGTAAGAATATACGCAATTTTTATGGAGGTATAGTATTAGGCCCTCGTCCGAAAAACTCACCTGTAATGCAAGTTAAATCAGGTATTAACTACGTCTTTATTTCAGATCTGCAGAATGGTGGTTTACAAACTTCTCAGATTAACTTTAATCTATCCGATATAATATTTTTAAGCGGAGATATTATTTCATTATTATCTCAATATCAGTTTGAAGCTCTGGAAAAGGATTTTAATATTTTTGGAAATTTTGTCATACCTGCTAAAGAATATTACTTCTGGCGGCATTCTTTAACTTTTACATCAGCTAAACGTCGAAATTTCTGGGTAGCATCCAAAATCGGATTGGGTTCCTTTTATTCGGGAAAACGGACTGACTGGCTTATGCAGGTTGGTTATAAGGTATTCGTTCCGGTATATATCGGGATGGAATCCGACAGAAAGTGGGTCAAGCTGCCTGATGGCAGTTTTATTACACAAATTTATAGGTTGAACCTGAATTTTCTTTTCAGTCCGAATTTGTCGTGGTACAATTATGCACAATATGAAAACCAGTCTGAAACAATTGGCTGGCAATCGAGATTCCAATGGATAATTAAACCGGGAAAGGAAATATTCCTCACATTTAATTCACCAATAATCGATCCTCTGGAGCGATTCAATCCTGAAGTCTATGAAGCGCGAATAAAGGTAAAATACACAATCCGGTTCTGATCAGTAATTTTTCCACCATTCCTCTCTGTGTATCTCTGCGCTCAGAGGAAACTAAAAAAAAATCTGTAAACAATTTCCTGTTTATACTTGTTAATACAATAAACAAGATCGTTTAATCAATTGACTTATTTACATATCGACGAAAAATCCTTTATTCATGATTAGAACTAAGGTGAGTTTACATCCATTAATAATAAAAACAAACTACTTATGAAATCAATTTCTACTCTCGTATTTCTGGTTTTCATTTCCAGCATAGGAATTAAAGCTCAAAAACCAGTTTTGGTCTCGGAGGATAGTTTAAAAATTGGAAAGGGCCGCCTGCCGGGGCTTTCAGTTATTATTCCCGAAGTCAACTATGAAAAGACGTTGAAAATCTGGATAAGGGAATTAGAATCAGGTACTAAATCGAAAATCGTTACGGAAAATAACGAAATGTCGATATTTGGAGCAAAAATAAAGGAAGTCAGCCCTAATCCGGTAAATGTTTACAGCAAAATGACGAATCTTGACTCTGCGCTTAAGCTTAATGTGTCATTTGAGGTTAAAAAGGATCAGTATATTGAAAGAGCCTCAGGTGAAACAGATCTTATTAAGGCAAAGAATTATTTAAAGGAATTTGCTAAAAATCAGTATATCAATCTTGCTAAAGATCAGGCAGATGTTGAGGACAAGAAACTTCGTGATCTTCAGCGAGAACTTTCTTCCCTCGAAAAAGAAAAGTCCCGCTTTCAAAAGTCAATCCAGTCAGAGAACACCTCCATTGTCACTGAAAAAGACAACATAGCAATACAGAACAATGAGCTGGCTTCAGTATCAGCTGAAATAATTGAGCAGAATAAACAGCTTGGTTCTATGGAGGAAGGTACGACAAAGAAGGAGAAAACGGATTATATAAATGGTCTTGAAAAAAGGAGGAAGAAAGTACAGAGTTCTATCGAATCATCTGAAAACAGGATTAACAAAGCCAATAACGAAATTGACAAAGCCAATGCAGAAATTCCCAGAAACGATAAAATGCAGGAACAGGTAAACGAAAATATTGAGAAACAACAGGCTGTTTATCAGAAATTTGAAGATAAGATTAAAAATATCAAAACATATTAATTGTAGGGACGTTGCATGCAACGTCCCTACAATAATCATTCAATCAATGTCATCTCCTTCAACAAATAGCCTGCTCCGGCAAATTTGTCAATTATAAAAAGGGCATATCTGATATCGAGACTGATATTCCGGCTTTGATCAGGATTAAAGGAAAGATCACTCGCAACTCCTTCCCATGCCCTATCGAAATTGACACCTATAAGCTGACCTTCGGAATTTATTACCGGACTACCGGAATTACCCCCGGTTGTATGGTTATTGGCAATAAAACAAACAGGCACCTCACCATTCTGTGTATAGCGTCCATAATCTTTTGTTTTGTATAATTGTCGCAGCTTTTCAGGTACATCATAATCATATATTTCAGGATTATCTTTTTCAATTATCCCTTTAAGTGTGGTATAAAAAGTAAAATAAACAGCATCTTTTGAATAATAACCTTTAATTGTTCCGTAAGTGAGCCGCAATGTTGAGTTGGCATCCGGATAAAATATCCGTTCCTTATCAAACTCCATCTGCGCTGACATGTAATCTCTGTTAAGTTTCTGTATTTCATCATTAAGATGTCCCAGTTCCGGTCTGACATTTGAGGCCATAAAATCGGTTACATTCAGTGCAAGCAAGTAAAAAGGATCTTTATTCAATTTCCCCATACCTGAAGAATTTAAGCCGGTTACGAAGGTCTTATATCTCTCTTCGTCGGAAAATACCGACTTAGCATATAGCTTATTTACTATTGAAGAAAAATTGCCTTTACACGAATTTTTAAGTTTTACATATTCAGGTGCCTGCCATTTCAGATCAAGATTTTCACCATACATCGTCATAACTGCAACAAAGAGTTTTTTATCAGTTGCCTGATTGTAGTTCTGGAAAAAGGTCCTTCCTGTCTCTATCAAATTGATTTTCAGAATATTTATCTGGTCCGCATCGCCCTGGTTTTTGATGAGTTCTGCCAGAGCTTTCAGATTTCGAGCAAAACTCACAAGCTCTGCACCACTATTGAAAAATACCTCATTTGTATAACTGTTAACGAGTAAATATTCTCTCAATCCTGTATATAATTCCTTATACTTTGGAAGTATGTTTCCATACTTTACACTACGGCTGTTATCGGCTGCAATCCAGGTTGATAATTTATTCTCAAAATCTTCCTTTTTCTTTATTGTTCCCATTTTTTCCAACCCCTGGTTCTCTCCAATCCATTTCTTCCAGGAGTTGGCAATTCCGGCTTTCTTTGCGGAATACTGGATCCTTATTAAAGGATCTGTATTCATTGCTGCTTCCATAATCTCAATCTTTTTTGTTCTTATTGCTATCATCTTAGGATTGATATAGTTCTTTACCATATCAATATGATAAGAAGGAACATATTCTGAAGTTGTACCGGGATAACCGAAAACCATTGTAAAATCCCCTTCTTTTATACCTTTCAATGAAATAGGGAAATGGTAGGCAGGTTTATAAGGGACATTATTTTTTGAGTACTCAGAAGGTTTATTGTCTCTGTCAGCATAAATCCTGAAAAGTGAAAAGTCGCCTGTATGACGCGGCCAGATCCAATTGTCGGTTTCACCGCCGAATTTTCCAATTGCTGAAGGTGGGGCTCCGACAAGCCGGATGTCTCTGAAAATTTCATTGACAAACAGAAAATACTGTTTTCCCATATAAAACGCTCGTACCGCGGCAGTATAAACTGTACCTTCAATGGCTCTTTCTGTAATTCCTGAAATATTGGATTTAATCAGTTTATCTTTCCCCGTATCGTCCATGGTTTCTGTTACTCCCGCCATTACTTTTTCAGTAACATCTTCCATTCTTTTAAGAAATATAACCGAAAGACCAGGGTTTGGCAATTCCTCCGATTTTGACATGGCCCAGAAACCATTTGTCAGGTAATCATGAGCAAGAGTTGAGTGTTTCTGAATCTGACCATAACCACAGTGGTGATTCGTTATCAAAAGTCCATCGGTCGAAATTACCTCTCCGGTACAGCCTCCTCCGAACTGAACCACTGCGTCTTTCATACAGGCCTTATTAACACTATAAATATCCTCTGCTGACAACTTAAAACCTTTCTCCTGCATCAGTTTAATATTGTATTTTTCAATGAGAAGAGGTATCCACATACCTTCGTCGGCTCTCAGAGCCGGAGTTAGAAATATGGTCAGTAATAACCAGGTAGTCAGTAGTTTATTTTTCATTTTTAAATTACTTTGTAAAATTGTATTAGTATATTATTAAGAACTTACACAACTTGTCCCGCTTCGGCGGGAGAGTTGCACAGAGGAATCACAGAGTTACACAGAGTCATAAGGTTGGATTAACTCTGTGGTTCTCTGTGTTTCTCTGTGATAGTTCTTCATGCTTTTACTTTTGTCTTTTTACTTTTGTCTTTTGTCTTTTTATAATATGAAGTTCCGAAGTTCTTTATAGAGTTTTTGTACCGGCAATCCGACAACATTGAAATATGATCCGTCAATATGACTGCAGGAAATCAGACCAATCCACTCCTGGATTCCGTATGCTCCGGCTTTATCATATGGCTTAAACTTATCAATATAAAAATGGATTTCCTCCTCTGACAGAGTTTCAAAAGTGACTTTCGTTGAATCAGTAAATGTAATCTCTTTAGATAAGGAAAAAAGTGATACACCGGTAATTACTTCATGAGTGTTACCGGATATCTCATTAAGAATACGTTTTGCATCTTCAAAATCAAGAGGTTTTCCAAGCACTTTATTGTTACACCAGACAATTGTATCTGCTGCAATAACTATCTCATTATCTGATATTTCATTTTTAAAAGAACTAGCCTTTTCGTGTGCTACATAAATGGCAATCTCTTCTCCGCTAAGGCCTTCCGGATAAGTTTCCGGGTATTCCTTTATTACTACATCAAATTTTAACCCCAGTTCCCGGAGCAGTTGCTGCCTCCGTGGTGAACGTGAGGCAAGAATTATCTTAAAGTTGTTGAGATTGTCAATTCTCATCAGATGAGGTTCCAGGTGAGTATTACCTTTACTACAACAGAGTAAAGTATACCGGTTAACATTACTATTTTCATAATGCTGCTGGCACCATGAAGCTGTATTCTGTTACTGCTGATAACCAATTTATAAATGACGTATAAGAGAGGCAATACTACTGCAACAGATATGTAACCAAGTGTAATTATATCATTAATAAGGAAGTACCATGTAAGATAAAGTAATGCAATAGTAAATATTATAAGACAAACCGAGACAATTTTTGCTGAAAGTACGCCAATAACGACAGGAACTGTATTCCTTCCATAGGCTTTATCTCCCTCAAAGTCTTCGATGTCCTTAATTATCTCACGGATAAGGTTAGTCATAAAAGCAAAAAGCGCAAATCCCCCAACCCAGTAGATTATAAAGTTAATTTTGGGAAGTGTAACAGCATTAATTGTGTAATATTTATATAATGCCGGCCATTCATAAAAAACAACCAGAAGCGGAACCATTGCTGTAAGAAGTGCCACAACAATATTACCTATCAGAAATTGTCTTTTGTAGCTTGCAGAATAAAAATAAAGTAATCCTGAGACGATCAGGAACAGAGTTCCCAACCATAAATACCCCGCTCTATGTGAGAGATAAAAACCTGTTGATACACCTGCAATATTAAAAATGTTGTGCCACATCATGGCCTGACGTCTTGGGATTTTAGTACCAACAATTACCTTACCTTTATTAATGAGGTCGGTTTTAATATCAAAATAATCATTAATAACGTATCCGCCGGCAGTGATAAAGACTGTGGCAGCAACCAGCAGAACAAAGTCATACCATGGAAATTGGAGCGACATAGGAATTTCCTGTCCGGTTCCTTTTATTAATATTACTCCGATCTTGCTGATCACCGGTTCAAGTACTGCATATCTCATAAGTACCATTGTAAGGATAACTATGAGAAGATTCTGCCATCTGATCAGTTTAAAAAATTCTTTCATATTTTACCATATAAATGCGTCTGAATCCATCCAATTATTATGCAATCTCAATACCTGTTCTATAACATCTCTGACACATCCTTCGCCACCTTTTTTATCAGAGATATATGAAGACACCTGTTTGATCTCACTGTCTGCATCAGAAGGGCATACCGGAATGCCAGCCTCTTTCATCACTTCAAAATCCGGAATATCATCGCCCATGAACAAAACATCAGATTTATCCAGGTTGTGCTTTTTAAGAAATGAATTAAAATTGTCAAGCTTGCTGCGACTTTTGAGATAGATATCAGTTACTCCCAGAATCCTGAGCCTCTTTTGATATTCCTTTGAGCTGCTTCCCGATATTATACCAATATGATAGCCCTTCTTAACAGCAAGCTGAAGAGCATAGCCGTCGCGAAGGTTCACAGTTCTGTTTGGTACTCCAAAAGAGTTCAGGTTTATTGTTTGCAATGACAAAACTCCATCAATATCAAAAATAAATGCTTTAACTCTAACAAGGTCTTCTTTAAAATTAGCCATTATTTCGACTTATTATAGTATTCAATTATCGCACTGGTCATCTCTTTATAAACCCTCTGCAATTCAGGGGAGAAAGATAGTAATTCCAGATGCTTTTCAACAGTATTATGATCATGTCTTATAGCAGGTCCGGTTTGTGAATTTTCGGGGCCAATTTCCACTGCTTTTGAGATAGTCTCTTTTAATAATGGGACCAGTATTTCAAAAGGGAAGCCCGCTTTTAAGGCCACCTCCTTGCCCTCAGTCAATAGATGATTTGTAAAATTGTTAACAAAAACGGCTGCAAGATGTAACATTCTTCTCTGCTCAGTATCAACAAAATGCACTAATCCACCTATAGATTCTGCAAGACTTTTCAGAATTTCAGAAGATCCATCATCTGAGGATTCGAGCAAAAAAGGGAGATCAATAAAGCTGACTTTCCTGTCTCTTGAGAAAGTTTGTAAGGGATAGAAAATACCTTTGTGCTCAACTTGCTCAGGGAAAATATCTAGTCCAAAACTACCGGCAGTATGCGCTACCAGAGTACCGGGCCGACACTTAAGTTTATCCAGAACACTTTTAAGGCTGTGATCAGGTACAGCAACAATTATTACCCTGGTGGAATCAGGAAACACTAGTTCAGATGACCATATTGCTTTACAGGAATCAGCGAGAAGCTTTCCGTGGATCTCAGTTTCTGAAACAACCGTGTCTATTCTGAAACCAGCATGAAACAACTCTTTGCACAAAGCATCTGCAACTCTTCCGGCTCCGGCAAAAGAAATGTTGTTTTGATACATCATCTAATTTTTCAGAAATATACAAAATTACCCGCAAAGTAATAACTCTACACGGTAATGAGGAGTAAGATGACTGAAGAGGCTTGAAAATCAATGATTCTATTTCTTTCCGTAAAGATCCAGGCTGAGTTCAGTAACCTCGATATCAAACGCTTGATAAGGGTTCTGATAAGATGAATTACTGGACTGGTATACGTAAGCGCAATTGTAGTATACATTGCCTGACACCAGTAATAAATCTCCTGATTTGGCATTAGCAAGTTTTGGAAACATCTGAGATGGATTGCAGAAACTATAAGTTTTATACAAGTCACCCGGTACCATTGCGGTTATTATTGATGCGTCGGTAAAATATATATTGCACGATGTCTTGTTAAATGTGTACAGGATATCTTTTCCACAACCGCATTTAGGTTGTTTCTTGCACCCCGCATAGGAGAAGAAGATGGGGGCAATACTAATGAATGCAACAAGAATTTTTCTTATGGTGATACCTCTCATTTCAGATTAATCTTATTCGGTTATTAGTAATCAACGGAGAAAGTAAATCTTTATTTTATGCCTGAGCTGTTGGTCCGCCAAAATTTAATGGTATTGCAGGACCTGATCCTTTAACTTCTTTAATAGACCCGTGTACAGATTCATACTTGGCAATGTTATCCTGAAGTGCAGCAACGAGCCTTTTTGCATGCTCCGGAGTCAGTATTATCCTCGATTTGACCTGTGCCTTGGATATGCCTGGCATAATCCGTACAAAATCGATTACAAATTCAGAAGCCGAATGAGTTATTACTGCAAGATTTGAATAAGTCCCCTGTGCAACTTCTTCGTTCAGTTCAATACTGATCTGTGTAGGATTCTTGGGATCTGTCATAGCTCTAAATTATTAGTCCTATTTTTTCTGTTCAGCTTCAGTTTCCTCTTCTACACCAACCAGGTTTTCATACTCCTCAAGTGAGCCAACAATAATGCCATTGTACTGCCTCTGACCGGTACCTGCCGGAATGAGATGCCCTACAATAACGTTTTCCTTAAGCCCTTCAAGTCTGTCAATCTTACCCAGTATTGCAGCTTCATTCAGTACTTTTGTTGTCTCCTGGAAGGAGGCGGCTGAGAAGAAGCTCTTTGTCTGAAGCGAAGCTCTCGTAATTCCCTGCAAAACCTGGCTTGAAGTGGCGGGAATTGCATCCCTGGCCTCAACAACTTTCAGGTCGCGACGTTTAAGAACTGAATTGTCATCCCTTAATTTTCGGGCCGATATGATCATACCGGGACGGAGGGTCTGAGAATCTCCGCCATCTTCTATTACTTTCTTGCCATAGATCCAGTCATTTTCATCCATGAATTCAAGCTTATCAACTACCTGGCGTTCAAGGAATTTTGTGTCTCCCGGGTCAACGATCTCAACCTTACGCATCATCTGGCGTACAATAATCTCAAAATGTTTATCATTGATCTTAACACCCTGCAGACGGTATACTTCCTGAATCTCATTCACAATATATTCCTGTACTTTTGTCGGGCCCTTAATTGCAAGAATGTCAGAAGGAGTAATGGCTCCGTCAGAAAGAGGAATACCAGCCTTTACATAGTCGTTTTCCTGGACAAGTATCTGTTTTGAAAGTGGTACAAGATATTTCTTTGTCTCATCAGTCTTGGATTTGATAGAGATTTCCCTGTTACCTCTCTTAATTTTTCCGAATGTAACTTCACCGTCGATTTCTGATACAATAGCCGGGTTTGACGGGTTACGTGCTTCAAATAATTCGGTAACACGGGGAAGACCACCTGTTATATCACCCGATTTTCCTACTGCCCTTGGTATTTTAGCGAGTACTTCACCGGCTTCAACCATTTTATTTGTATCAACAACCAGGTGAGATCCAACCGGCAGGTTATAAACTCTTAGCTCGTCACCTTTTGCATTTAAAATTTTAATTGCGGGGTTCTTTGTCTTATCCCTGCTCTCAATAATAACTTTCTCCTTAAATCCTGTCTGTTCATCAGATTCTTCACGGAATGTTATTCCTTCTATAAGAAAGTCATATCCAATTTTCCCTGCCATTTCAGAAATAATAACGGCATTGAATGGATCCCATTCGCAGATCAGTTTTCCCTTTTCAATCTCCTGTCCTGGCTTAATATAAAGTTTTGAGCCATAAGGAATTGTATGAGTTGTGAGGGCAATACTGGTTTTCTTGTCAACTATTCTTAATTCTGCAAGACGTCCGATAACTATATCGATATCACCTTTTTCAACATCTTTTTTAGGAACTGTTCTTATCTCTTCAATCTCAGCTATACCGCCATAGCGTGCAACAAGCCTCGATTCAGTTGTAATATTTGATGCAGTACCTCCAACGTGGAATGTACGGAGAGTCAGCTGGGTTCCGGGTTCACCAATACTCTGTGCAGCAATTACTCCTACAGCTTCACCCTTCTGAACCATTCGTCCGTTTGCCAGGTTACGTCCATAACATTTTGCACAGACTCCCTTTTTGGATTCACATGTGAGAACCGACCGGATCTCAATCTGCTCAATCGGAGAATCGTCAATTTTCTTTGCCAGGTCCTCAGTAAGTTCCTGTCCTGATTCAACGATCAGTTCCCCTGTAAGCGGATGATAAACATTATGAACAGTAGTACGGCCCAGAACTCTTTCGTATAATGATTCTACAACTTCCTCGTTCTTTTTGATGGCTGTAGCTATCAATCCTCTAAGCGTACCGCAGTCCTCTTCATTTATGATAACATCTTGTGAAACATCCACAAGACGACGTGTCAGGTAACCAGCATCAGCAGTTTTAAGAGCTGTATCGGCAAGACCTTTTCGTGCACCGTGGGTTGAAATAAAATACTCAAGAACCGATAGTCCTTCTTTAAAGTTAGAAAGGATTGGGTTTTCGATAATCTCTGAACCTGTAGCTCCAGATTTCTGAGGTTTCGCCATCAGGCCCCTCATTCCGGAAAGCTGACGTATCTGTTCCTTTGAACCCCTCGCACCGGAGTCAAGCATCATATAAACTGAGTTGAATCCCTGTTTATCGGTAGAAAGCTGTTTCATTAAGGTCTGCGTGAGCCTTGCATTAACATGTGTCCAGATATCAATAATCTGATTGTAACGTTCGTTGTTGGTTATGAATCCCATGCTGTAATTATTCAGCACTTCTTCAACTTGCTCATATCCTTCGGCAACGAATTTCGTTTTCTCTTCAGGTATGATTACATCGTCGAGGTTGAATGACAAACCACCTTTGAATGCTGAGTAGAAACCAAGGTTTTTAATAGCATCGAGGAAATCAGCAGTTTTAGCTGTACCAGCAAGCTTGAGTACCCGACCAATAATATCCCTTAATGATTTTTTTGTAAGGATCTCATTAATATATCCAACTTCAGCGGGTACAAACTGATTAAATATAACCCTGCCTACAGTGGTTTCAATGAGGTGGTTAACGAATTCACCATCTTTCCTGTCGTTGGCTTTAACTTTTATATGAGCGTGAAGGTCAATCACACCTTCGTTGTATGCTATATTTACTTCCTGAGGGGAGTAGAAAATCAGTCCTTCACCTCTGACCTTCTCAGTTTCGGTGCTTTTTCTTCCTTTGGTGATATAATAGAGACCAAGGACCATGTCCTGGGACGGAACGGTTATCGGTGCACCGTTTGCAGGGTTAAGGATGTTATGCGATGCCAGCATAAGCATCTGAGCCTCAAGAACGGCACCGTTACCAAGTGGCAGGTGAACAGCCATCTGGTCACCGTCAAAGTCAGCGTTAAAAGCTGTACATACGAGTGGGTGTAACTGGATAGCTTTTCCTTCAATAAGTTTTGGCTGGAAAGCCTGAATACCAAGCCTGTGCAATGTAGGAGCACGGTTTAGAAGAACAGGATGGCCTTTGAGAACGTTTTCCAGAATATCCCACACAACAGGATCTTTCCTGTCAACTATTTTTTTAGCTGATTTTACGGTTTTAACAATACCACGTTCGATCAGTTTACGGATAATGAATGGTTTATAGAGTTCTGCAGCCATGTCTTTTGGTAATCCGCATTCATGTAATCCCAGTTCCGGACCAACAACAATTACCGAACGTGCAGAGTAGTCAACCCTCTTACCGAGCAGGTTCTGACGGAACCTTCCCTGTTTTCCTTTCAGACTGTCACTAAGTGATTTAAGAGGACGATTAGCATCTGTTTTTACTGCATTTGCTTTTCTTGAATTGTCGAACAGAGAATCCACAGCTTCCTGTAGCATACGTTTTTCATTACGAAGTATCACTTCGGGAGCCTTGATCTCAATAAGCCTTTTCAAACGGTTGTTTCTAATAATAACCCTTCTGTAAAGGTCGTTAAGGTCGCTGGTTGCAAAACGTCCACCATCGAGAGGAACAAGAGGCCTCAGTTCAGGAGGAATTACCGGTACAACTTTAATGATCATCCATTCAGGTTTGTTGACCTGCTTGGAATCCCTGAAAGCCTCGACAACCTGAAGGCGTTTAAGTGCCTCATTTTTACGCTGTTGTGAAGTTTCGGTATTAGCCCTGTGACGAAGTGAGTATGACATTTCGTCAAGATCAATACGGGCAAGAAGTTTATAGAGAGCTTCTGCACCCATGTCAGCAACGAATTTATCGGGATGATTATCTTCAAGATACTGGTTTTCTTTCGGAAGTGATTCAGTGATCTCAAGATATTCCTCTTCTGTAAGAAAATCGAGATACTTGACACCATCCACAGCTTTTATCCCTGGATTGATAACAACGTATCTCTCATAATAAATAATTGAATCTAGCTTCTTGGTAGGAAGACCAAGGAGATATCCGATTTTATTTGGCAATGAACGGAAATACCAGATATGAGCAACCGGGACAACCAGTGATATATGTCCCATCCTTTCCCTACGTACTTTCTTTTCTGTTACCTCAACACCACAACGGTCGCAAACGATACCTTTATAACGGATTCTTTTGTATTTTCCGCAATGGCACTCGTAATCCTTTACCGGTCCGAATATCCTTTCGCAAAATAATCCATCGCGTTCAGGTTTATAGGTACGGTAATTTATCGTTTCGGGCTTCAGTACTTCACCACTTGAGCGATCAAGTATTTCTTCAGGTGAAGCCAGACCTATTGAGATTTTTGAGTAACTGGTCTTTGTTTTGTTATCTCTTCTGAATGACATATGCTGAATATTATTTATTCTAAAACTAAAAATTCAAAACCTGGCGGAATACCCGACTTAGTCGAGTATAACGCTCAGTCCGAGACCTCTCAGTTCATGAAGGAGAACATTAAGTGATTCAGGGATACCGGGTAAAGGCATTGGTTCGCCTTTAACAATTGCTTCGTATGCTTTGGCACGGCCAACAACATCATCAGATTTAATTGTAAGTATTTCCTGGAGGATATGAGCTGCCCCGAATGCTTCGAGGGCCCAAACTTCCATTTCACCAAAACGCTGACCTCCAAACTGGGCTTTACCACCTAATGGTTGTTGAGTAATAAGGGAGTATGGTCCGATTGAACGGGCATGCATCTTATCGTCAACCATATGGCCCAGTTTAAGCATGTATATAACGCCTACTGTTGCAGGCTGGTCGAATCTTTCGCCTGTGCCACCATCATAGAGGTAAGTTTTTCCGAACTTGGGAAGTTTTGCCTCTTCGGTGTATTCAGTGATCTGAGTTATTGTAGCACCATCGAAAATTGGTGTCGAGAAGGTAAGTCCAAGTTTTTGTCCGGCCCACCCAAGAACAGTCTCGTAGATCTGTCCAAGGTTCATCCTCGAAGGTACACCCAGCGGGTTCAGAACAATATCAACCGGTGTGCCATCCTCAAGGAAAGGCATATCTTCAGCTCTTACTATCCTGGCAACAATACCTTTGTTACCATGACGACCGGCCATTTTATCTCCGACTTTAACCTTACGCTTCTTGGCTATATATACTTTGGCAAGACGTACAATACCAGCCGGCAGTTCATCTCCGATAGTGATATTATATTTCTTGCGTTTGTAAACGCCATCAATCTCCTTATATTTAATTATATAATTATGGAGCAGTTGTTTGATACTGTCATTTTTCTTTTTATCGGTAGTCCACTTATTAGGATTGGCATTCAGAAAATCAACTTCCTGAAGCTGTTTCAAAGTGAACTTACTTCCTTTAGGAATTACATCAACATTCAGATAATCTTTAACCCCCTGTGATGTTTTACCGTTAACCAGAATAAATAGTTTGTCGACAAGTCTTGCTTTGAGCTCATCAGCACTTCTGTTAAATTCTGTCTCAATCTTGTCAAGCAGAGGTTTTTCCACTGCTTTAGCTTTCCTGTCTTTGATAGCCCTTGTGAACAATTTTTTATCAATTACCACACCATCAAGTGAAGGACCTGCTTTAAGAGAGGCGTCTTTCACATCGCCTGCTTTATCACCAAAGATGGCACGCAGCAGTTTTTCTTCAGGTGAAGGATCGGATTCACCTTTAGGTGTAATCTTACCTATTAGTATATCACCCGGCCTGATGTGTGCTCCTATCCGGATAAGACCATTCTCATCGAGGTTTTTGGTTGCTTCCTCGCTAACGTTTGGTATATCGGATGTTAATTCTTCAAGACCACGTTTAGTATCACGGACTTCAAGCTGGTATTCATCAATATGAACAGACGTAAAGTAATCTTCCTGAACAACCTTCTCAGAGATCACAATTGCATCTTCGAAGTTGTAACCTTTCCATGGCATGAAAGCAACTTTGAGGTTTCTTCCTAGAGCCAGTTCACCGTGTTTGGTTCCGTAGCCTTCTGAGAGCACCTGGCCTTTAGTTACTTTTTCACCTTTTCTGACAATCGGGATAAGATTGATACAGGTATTCTGGTTTGTTTTCCTGTATTTTGGAAGTATATAACGCTTGATATCATCATCGAAACTTACAAACTTTTCTTCGTCAGTACGGGTATATCTTATTACGATTTCATTTGAATCTACAAATTCCACCACTCCATCGCCTTCTGCAGCAAAAAGTATTCTGCTGTCGCTGATCACCTGTCCTTCGAGACCGGTACCCACGATCGGGGCTTCCGGGTTGATAAGAGGAACAGCCTGACGCATCATGTTTGAACCCATAAGTGCCCTGTTGGCATCGTCGTGTTCAAGGAATGGTATGAGTGAAGCAGCAATTGAAGCAATCTGGTTCGGGGCTACGTCCATAAGGTCGACCTTGGAAACTTCCTCAAACGGATAATCAGCTTCATATCTGCATTTTGCTCTCAGGTTTTCAAAATGCCCGTCTTTAAGTAACGGAGCATTCGCCTGTGCAATCATTTTTTCTTCTTCCTCTTCAGCACTGAGCCATACAATTCCATCTGCACCGAAATCCACCTGGGAATCCTTTACCTTGAGGTATGGGGTTTCTATAAATCCAAGTGTATTGATCTTGGCATAAACACAAAGTGATGATATAAGACCGATATTTGGTCCTTCAGGTGTTTCAATAGGGCAAAGTCGTCCATAGTGTGTATAGTGAACGTCACGTACTTCAAATCCTGCTCTTTCGCGTGAAAGACCACCGGGTCCCAGGGCTGACATACGACGCTTGTGTGTCATTTCAGCAAGAGGATTGGTCTGGTCCATGAACTGAGAGAGCTGATTTGTCCCGAAGAATGAGTTTATTACTGATGAAAGAGTTTTCGAATTGATAAGGTCGACAGGTGTGAACACCTCATTATCCCTTACATTCATTCTTTCACGAATAGTTCGGGCCATACGGGCAAGTCCGACGCCGAATTGTGCGAATAACTGTTCTCCTACGGTACGTACCCTTCTGTTACTCAGATGGTCAATATCATCTATATCGGTCTTGGAGTTAATAAGTTCAATCAGGTAACCGATTATCTTAATAATATCTTCCCTGGTAAGAACCTTAACATTCATTTCAGTATTAAGTCCCAGTTTCTTATTTATCCTGTATCTTCCAACCTCTCCAAGGTCATATCTCTTGTCTGAGAAAAACAGTTTGTCGATAACGTCGCGTGCTGTTGCCTCATCAGGTGGTTCGGCATTTCGAAGCTGACGGTAAATATAGATAACTGCCTCTTTTTCAGAGTTACAGGGATCTTTCTGAAGTGTGTTATATATGATAGCGTAATCCGAGAGAGTTGTATCATCTTTGTGCAGGAGAATAGCCTTTGCACCTGAATCAACTATCAAATCGACATGTTCCGATTCAATAACAGTCTCTCTGTCGAGGATTACTTCATTTCTTTCAATTGATACAACTTCGCCGGTATCTTCATCAACAAAATCCTCCACCCAGGTCTTAAGTACCCTGGCTGCCAGTTTACGTCCAACGAGCTTTTTGATATTTGTTTTAGATACTTTATGTTCTTCAGCGAGATTAAAAATCTCGAGGATCTCCTTATCGCTTTCGAATCCGATAGCACGGAGAAGTGTTGTTACCGGCAGTTTTTTCTTTCTGTCGATATATGCGTACATTACGTTATTGATATCCGTCGCAAATTCTATCCATGAGCCTTTGAAAGGAATTATTCTGGCTGAATAGAGTTTGGTCCCGTTTGCATGTACACTTTGACCGAAGAATACTCCCGGTGATCTGTGTAACTGTGAAACAACCACTCTTTCGGCACCATTGATGACGAAAGTAGCACGTTCGGTCATATATGGTACAGTTCCGAGATATACATCCTGAATAACCGTATCAAAATCCTCATGTTCGGGATCTGTACAGTAAAGTTTCAGTTTTGCTTTAAGTGGAACGCTGAACGTTAGTCCGCGCTCGATACATTCTTCTATTGTATATCGTGGAGGGTCAATATAATAATCCAGAAATTCAAGAACGAAATTGTTCCTTGTATCAGTTATAGGGAAATTTTCTGTAAAGACCTTAAATAGTCCCTCTCTTTTCCGGTTTTCGGGAGTAGTTCCAAGCTGAAAAAACTCGCCGAAGGATTTCAACTGAACCTCCAGAAAATCAGGGTATTCAAGCTGATTTTTTCTGGATGCGAAACTTATTCTTTCGGTATTTTTTGAGGACATTTATTAAAAGATTAAGTGAACTTATTATTTAAAGAACAAAAAGGCTTAGTCCCGAAAAATCGGGACTAAACCTATAACCCAGCAATTAGGTATAACTTATTTAAGTTCAACTTCAGCTCCTGCTTCTACTAATTGACTTTTTATTGCTTCTGCTTCATCTTTGGAGATACCTTCTTTAACTGGAGAAGGAGCAGCATCAACTACTGCTTTGGCTTCTTTCAGTCCGAGACCGGTGATATCCTTAACAAGTTTAACAATCTGTAATTTCTGACCGCCAGCTGCTTTGAGGATAACGTCAAACGATGATTTCTCTTCAACAACAGCAACATCACTGGCAGCGGGGCCGGCAACGGCAACTGCAGCTGCGGCGGGTTCAATACCATACTCATCTTTAAGTATTTTAGCCAGTTCGTTTACTTCTTTTACAGACAAGTTAACCAGTTCTTCTGCAAATTTCTTAAGATCTGCCATATTTATCGATTTTTAATTTGATTATACTTTAATTATTTTTCTCTTTTTGATAGTGTTTCAAGAACACCATGAATTTTTGTTCCACCTGATTGAAGTGCGCCAATAACGTTTTTAGCTGGTGATTGCAAAAGCATAATAACATCACCTATAAGTTCTTTCTTGGTTTTTACGGAGATAAGTGCTTCAAGCATATTTTCTCCGATATAAACTGATTCCTGAACGTATGCACCTTTAAGCACAGGTTTATCATGTTTCTTACGGAATTCCTTAATAAGTTTTGCAGGAACATTTCCGGATTGTGTGAACATGATGGACGTAGTACCTTTAAGAACCGGATATAGTTCATCAAAGTTTCCATTAGACTGCTCCAGTGCTCTTTTGAGGAGTGTGTTCTTCACAACAACAAGTTTGATGTCGTTTTCAAAGCATTTTCTTCTCAGATCACTTGTATCAGCGGCATTAAGCTGAGCAGTATCAGTCAGATAAAAGTGGCTGTACTCTTTTAATCTTTCAGCAAGGCTGTCTATGATAGCATTTTTTTCTTCCCGTCTCATTATTTCTTCAAGTTTTAACTTAACTAATTAATCATCAAGACCTTTTGGATCGATCTTAACCCCTGGGCTCATTGTGCTTGAAATGAATACGCTACGGATGTAGGTACCCTTGGCAGCTGCGGGTTTAAGCTTGTTTACAATTGAGATGAACTCTCTTGCATTGTCGACGATCTTATTTGGTTCGAATGAGACTTTTCCGATTGAGGCATGAATGATTCCGCTTTTGTCAACTTTGAAATCAATCTTACCCTGCTTCACTTCTTTAACAGCCTTACCAATTTCCATAGTAACAGTTCCACTCTTTGGGTTCGGCATCAGTCCGCGGGGACCGAGGATTCGACCTAACTGACCGACCTTTCCCATAACAGATGGCATGGTTATTATAACATCCATATCTGTCCAACCACCTTTGATCTTTTCGACAAAGTCGTCAAGACCAACAAAATCGGCGCCGGCTTCTTTAGCTTCAGCTTCCTTATCGGGAGTGCAGAGCACGAGTACTCGTGTCTCTTTACCTGTTCCGTGAGGGAGGGAAACTACGCCGCGAACCATCTGATTGGATTTCCTCGGATCTATACCTAACCTTACATCTAAATCGATTGAAGCATCAAATTTGGTCTTGGTCATTTCCTTAACCAAAGAAGAAGCTTCTTTCAATGTATAAAGTTTGTCCTTTTCGAGTTTTTCAAGAGCAAACTTCTGGTTTTTGGTAAGTTTAGTCATTTTTTCTCCTAATTAATTATTTTACGGGGAATTCTCCTTTAACGGTGATTCCCATACTTCTGGCTGTACCAGCTACCATTCGCATAGCAGACTCAACTGTAAAACAGTTCAAATCCTCCATTTTATCTGCAGCAATTGTTTTGACCTGGTCCCAGGAAACTGAAGCTATTTTTTCTCGGTTAGGTTCCTGAGAACCCTTCTTCGTTTTAGCAACTTCAAGAAGCTGTACTGCAACCGGTGGTGTTTTGGTGACAAAATCGAATGATTTATCTCCATATACAGTTATAACTACCGGTATTACTTTTCCAGCTTTGTCCTGAGTCCTCGCATTAAATTGCTTACAGAAATCCATTATATTCACACCTTTGGAACCTAAAGCGGGTCCAACGGGTGGTGATGGATTAGCTCCTCCACCTCGAATCTGTAGCTTGATTAGTCCAGCAACTTCTTTTGCCATAATTTAAAATTTGCGTGTTTATTGCGAGAGCTTAATAGTTATTCAGGAAGCATTATGAATATTACAACTATCAATATCTTCAGTTAATTTTCTTTTTCTACCTGCATAAAACTTAGCTCAAGCGGGGTTTTTCTGCCAAATATTTTAACCATCACTTTAAGCTTTTTCTTTTCATCATTCACCTCTTCAATTATTCCGGTGAAACTGTTAAAAGGTCCATCAATCACTTTAACCGATTCCCCGACAAAGAATGGGACATTTAGTTCCTCGTCGCTTGCATTTAGTTCATCGACCTTTCCGAGAATACGGTTAATCTCCGATTTCCTGAGTGGTACAGGTTCACCATCATGAGAACCCAGAAAACCTATTACATTAGGTACATTCCTCAATAAATGAGGTATCTCTCCTACCAGTACAGCTTCTACAAGTACATAACCAGGGAAGAATGTTCTCTCCTTACTGATTTTCTTGCCGGCTCTTATCTGATAAACTTTTTCAGTGGGGATAAGAACCTGTGAGACATAATCCTCAAGTTTCAGGCGTGCAACTTCGCTATCGATATACTCTTTGACCTTTTTTTCCTTTCCGCCGATAGCCCGAAGTACGTACCACTTCTTTATATTCTCACTCATTGGAACCTTCTCCTGTTTAGTATAACAAACTGTAAATGAATTGCATTGCCCTGCTAAAGATAAAATCCATACCGGCAACTAAAAGAGCAAATATCAACGAAGTCACCATTACTAAAACAGCGCTGTTCTGAAGTTCGCTCCACGTTGGCCAGGTTACCTTGTGCACGAGTTCTGTAAACGATTCCTGAAAATATCCTTTTATATTATTCATAGTACTTATAATTTCGCACGGGAGGAGAGACTCGAACTCCCGACACCTGGTTTTGGAGACCAGTGCTCTACCAACTGAGCTACACCCGTATATTTGGTAACGTCACGATGCTTGGTGACGCTACCCATATATCCAAAACCTTTATTCAAGTATCTTAGTCACCTGTCCGGCTCCTACTGTTCTGCCACCTTCACGGATAGCGAAACGCAGACCTACATTAATAGCAACAGGATAGATAAGATCAACCTGGATGGTAACATTATCACCCGGCATTACCATTTCTGTTCCTTCCGGAAGTGTTATCTCACCTGTTATATCAAGTGTTCTTACGTAGAACTGAGGACGGTATTTATTATGGAATGGAGTGTGGCGACCGCCTTCTTCTTTTTTAAGAACATAAACCTCTGCCAGGATTTTAGTGTGAGGTGTTATTGAACCTGGTTTGGCAAGAACCATACCTCTTTTGATCTCTTTTTTATCAACACCGCGAAGAAGAAGACCAACGTTATCGCCGGATTCTCCTCTGTCGAGTATTTTACGGAACATTTCAACCCCGGTACATATTGATTTAC
>Ga0209539_1000163_pt1 | contig 40583 bp, 36 predicted proteins | sample BarGraNGADG00312_2_FD_184499 | JGI IMG/M metagenome (GOLD analysis project Ga0209539, IMG submission 184499) | Arctic peat soil microbial communities from Barrow, Alaska - Barrow Graham LP Ref core NGADG0011-312 (SPAdes) (version 2) | ecosystem: Environmental > Terrestrial > Soil > Wetlands >...
CACGCGAACGCGGCTTCGGCTCCCTGAAGTACGAACGGCTGTTCCTCGAAGAGATCCCCGACGCGATCGACCTGGCCGCCCACGTCGAGCACTACCGGATCGAGTACAACACCGTCCGACCCCACGAAGCGCTGTCCTGGAACCGCCCCATTGAGGTCCACCTCGGCTACGCCGACCCGAAGATCCCCAACTTCCCCGAGCCCCAAAACCTGCCATCTGCTTGACGCGGGACAGCCTGCCACGGGTGTTCCCAGGGCCATCGGCGGGGTAGGTGTAGGCGCAGCCGGCGGGCCGAACGCGCGATCCGGGCGGGCACGGCGATGAGCTGGGCGCGGATCGTGGCGGTGGTCGCCTTGGCGTGAAACTTCGAGGCCAGGGTCCCGGTGGCGCGGGTGAGGTTGAACGCGATCGCGGCCAGGACCGTCCATGCGCCGTTGGCGGAGAACGATCCCGACGGCATGTGCGCGAGTGGGCCGGCCTTCAAGTCGGAGAAGGTCTGCTCCACGATCGCGTGGTCGCGGTGGGTGGCCTCGGCCGCCAGCATCGACTCGGCGGAGTCGGTGAAGACCGCGTGGTGACGCCAGACGGAGAACAGTTCGCCCTGCCCGGTGGGTCCCGACTTCGGGCCCAGCCGCTTCACGCGGCGCACGATCAGCCGGGCGCTGATGTGCTCGCTCCTGCGGCGTGAGGTGAACGCGGTGAATCCGATCTCGGCGACCTGCGCGTCCGAGATCCACCTGTTCTCGTCCTCGTCGTAGATCGCGTGCGGGTAGGTGATACCGACCCAGTCGTCCTCGGGGATCTGGGTGATCGCCCTGCTCACGGCCCGGTCCATGCGGGCGGTGACGGAGAACCGGGCCCCACCGGTGCGGGCCGCGGCGATCACGTCATGGTTGTAGTACGCACTGTCGGCACGCACGGTGATCATCCCCGTGGCCCCGGCCTTGCCCGCGGTGACCAGGGCGTCGGCGACCAACCGGGCCGCGCCCTTCGCGGAGTTCGTCGCCCCCCGCCGCAGCCGGGCCGCGGCGATCACCGGCGCCGAGACCGGGGTCGAGACGACCGCGAGGAGCGCGTTCAGACCCTTGACCTTGGAGTACCCGTACCCAGCACCCTGCTTCTTGTGCCCGTAGGTCGCTTTGATGGTGTCGTCGATGTCCAGGTAGGCGACCTGGTCTGCGCCGACCAGCAACGGTGACTGCCCGGCCAGGTTCACCAGCACCCTGGCGGCCACCGCGTCGAGCTGGCGCACGTGGCCGAAGGTGAACGCCCGCAGGAACGTCCCCAACGTCGAGGGCGCCCGACCCGCGGTGAACACCCGGCCCATCCCCCCGTGGCGCAGCAGGTCCATGTCATCGATGCTGTCCGCGCCCGCGACCATCCCCGCAACCAGGGCGGCGACCTTCACCCCCGGGTTCGCCCCGGCCGCCCCCGGCACCCGCACATGGGCGGCGGCCAGGTCGTGCAACCCGGCCCGCCCGGCCAAGGCCATCACCGGGATCAGTCCCGCGCACGACACCAGGTTCGGGTCATCGAAACTCGCTGAGAGGTTGTGGCAAACTCGCATCTACCGGATGTCCTTCTTCTCGGTGCGTTGGAACCGTCGATAAGTCCCATCGTCCCAGGTCAGAAGGACATTCGTGCGTCACGACCCGCTCAGAACACCACGCTCATCGGTGGATCCAGGCTGAACCGACAACCAGGCAGGTGGTCAGTTTTCGGCCGACGCCAGATGGTCAACATTCAGCCGTCGTTGACAAAAAAAGCCGCCTCGTACTTCGCCCAGGATCACCGGTGAGCGAGAAGTACGAATTCATCGAGACGATGCTCATCTCGTTCGAGAAGTACATCTATCCCGTGTCGTTGATGTGTTTGTGGTTGTCGATCTCCCGGTCGGGCTTCTACGACTGGCGCACCCGCCCGACCTCGGCGGCCGCCACCCGCCGCGGTGAGCTGCGGTTGCTGATCACGGCCGTCTTCGAGGACTCCGACCAGACCTACGGCTACCGGCGCGTCCAGGCCGAGCTGGCACGGTCCGGGGTGGACGTGCGCGTCGAACTGGTCCGCCACCTCATGCGTGAGCTCGACCTGGTGCCCTGCCAGCCGCGCCCGTTCCGCCTGAGCCTGACCGCGCAGGACGCCAACCAGCCGGCGATCGCCGACCTGGTGCGCCGGGACTTCACCGCCACCGCCCCGGGCATCAAGCTGATCGGCGACATCACCTACGTCCCGACCTCTTGGCAGGGGTGGGTGTACCTGGCCACGGTGATCGACTGCTACTCCAAGAAGGTCATCGCCTACGCGATGGACGACAACTACAAGACACCCCTGATCACGGCCGCTATTCGCCGGGCGGCCCGCAATGAGCACCTTATACCTGGGGCGATCTTTCACACCGACCGGGGCAGCAATTACACGTCGTACGAGTTCGGGGCAGTCCTGGCAGGTCTTGATCTGCGGCGTTCGATGGGCCGAACCGGGATCTGCTACGACAACGCGATGGCGGAATCCTTCTTCGCCGCGCTAAAGAACGAGCTCTGCAACCGGACCGTCTATCCTACCCGAGCCGCGGCGATGAAAGACATTGCACGATACATCGAAACCCGTTACAATCCGAGAAGGCTCCACTCCGCGATCGGCTACCGTCCACCCAACGAAGTGCACGACGCCTACCGATCACAACAAATGGCCGCATAACAAAGACAGAATCACTGTCCAAGAAATTCAGAGCAGATCACACTCCCCGCGCGACCGCCGCATCGGGGCCACCCGTCGGGCGCACCCGGAACCGCGGGGTTCGGCACATGACTGCCCGCGGCGCTCTCCGTGCGCCGCGGGTCAGGAGCCGGTGCTTCAGCCCGTGAAGGTCGGGGCGGCCTGGACGGCAACCGCCGCCGGGGCGTCCTCGCCCGGATTGACCGTGGTCGACGCGATCAGGTTCGCGCCGAGGTCGGCGTCCCAGATGTTCTCGCCGTTGTTAGCGAACCGGATGCTGCGCTTGTTGGCGGTGGTCTCCTTGGGATCGTTGATCTTCAGGTAGATGTCGTAGTCGCCGACAGGTACGGTACCGAATCCACTCATGTCGACCGAGAAGCTCAGGTCCCGGTACGCGGCGGTGTTGCTCGCCCTGCTGTCCAGGTCGGGCCGCCAGTCCCGTGCGTCGAGGTTCGTCAGCGCAGTGTAGGACGTGCCGTCCGCCTTGGATTTCAAGACTACCGACACGTTCTTCTTGTTCACGATGTTTCCGAAGCCGACGTTCTGGATGCTCCCGGCGAACTCGAGGGTGCCGTCCTGTTTCACCCACTCGCTCGCGTTGGCGTCACGGAGCACCAGCCGGAAGCCCAGCCGATCGCGCCAGTATTCCGCACCGGTCTTGCCGTCATACACAGGATCGAAGATCGCGTGTTCCGTCCGGTACGGCTCGGCGTACGCGTTCGTCATCTCTTTCATGACGTTCGCTTCCGTGTACCTGAAGTCGCCCCACCTGTTGTGGACCGCGTGCTCGTAGTCCGCGTTCAGGTAGACGGTCTGCGCATAGGAGGCTTCCCAGGCGACGAACGGATAAGTGTTCCACAGGGTCTCGTCGCCCTGCGCCTCGCCGCCGTAGAAGCTGTTCTGGTTCCTGATCCAGGTCATCAACCGACCGCGATCATAGGACTCCGGGTCCCCGAGTGGGGAGCCCGGCCATCCGGCCCCTTCGGACAGCGAACCCCAGTCGTCGGGATAGTTGTCCCCTTCGTCCTCGCCGTAGGCATAGCTGTCGTTGAAGAAGCCGAAACGTGCCTCCGGGGTTCCTCGCTGAGGAGCGGGGATCTGGTCGATGTTCGCGAAGGTGTAGTGCGTGCCGTAGGTGGCGTTGTACCACGACAGGAACGCGCCTCCCTGGACGATGATCGAGCGCGAGTCGGGGACCGCGTCCAGCCACGCGTTCAGGAGCCAGGCATAGGCCTCCGGGCTCGTGCCGAAGGTTGTCGAATGCATCTCGCCCCATGGGCCGAACATGCCCCCGTCAACCCCCATGATGACGTCTTCGTACTCGTCGAGAATGGGCTTCAGCTGGGCGATGTGTCCCAGGAGAGTGTCCTTGTCCGGCTCGATGTCCTGCACCAGCCGGTCCACGTAGCCATCCTGTGGATGCTCGACGTCGACCCAGCTGTAGCCCTGGCCGTCGTAGCTGAAGCGGACCAGGGCGACCCCGTTGCCGTCCCTCACTTGCTGAAGTTTGTTCCTGATGTAGGCGAGGGCATACGGCGTCAAGGACTGGGACGTGCCGTGCGGCCACGTGGGCACGACGTTTGCCCGCCAGTAGTCGAAGTGGGTGTTGTAGTCGTACGGCGCCTGGTCCCCGGGCCGAGACTTGATCGACACGGTGGTCGGCGCACGATAGCTCGCGGTGTAACGCGTGCCTCGCGACGTGAACGTGTTGCTCGAGAAGTTCCTCAAGTCGAAGTAGATGTGGCTGACGCGGGTGGTGACGACGGCACCACCCACGGTCACCGGGTTGCTTCCGACGTTGATGGTGCCGGAGCCCGAACCGGTGACCGGGACGATCATCCCGTCGTTGGCCCGGTAGAACCCTCTGTCCGGGTTCGGGACATCGACCGGGTTCTCCGTGTAGTCGAGACCCTGCGGCACCAGCGCCGCTGTGGATCCTTCATCGGGAACTCCACCCTGAACAGCCATGCCCATGGTCAGCAACAGCGTTGAAGTCAGTGCGATGGAAAGCGCTAATGGCTCGAATCGTCTGAACATCCTGCATTCCTTCCCGTCCTCGTGTGGTCGCCTTGCTAGCCATGCCGTCGCCGCGCGCTGGGGGCAGCGTCTCGGCGCCGTTGCGAAGCCGGTGGCTGGGGCCGGCTGGAAGAACCGGCCCCAGCCACGTCGTCGCGCTCCACGCCGTTGACCCGTGGTGCCGGCCGAGCCGGCCGTGTGGGGCGGCGCCCACGCCGTCACGTGCCCGGCGTAGAGCTCACTATCTCGGTCTTCGAGGTCTTCCCGCCGGCGGTGTACGCCATGTAGGCCATAGGCCTTGCCGTTGGCTAGACCCTGATGTGCGCGCCCTTCGAGCTGTAGTCAGCTGAGACCCGTCAGAACCAACGTGGCACGGTAGGTCCCGTCCCCGACCGAGACCGGCACCTGGAGATCCAGGTCCGCGCCCAGGAGAGCCGAACCCTTCTCGTGCCCGTCCGTGGCCGAACCAAGGGTGGCCGGCACGGAGAGACCGTCGCCTCCGACGAAGCCGGACGCCACCGCGGCCCCAGGCCTTGGCGGCCTACTTCTCGTTCACCTTCTTCACCACGATGTAGACCGTGACCGGCAGCGACCGGTTGCCCGCCTCGTCAATGGCTCTCACCGTGAGGGTGTGCTCTCCCTTCGGCAGTTTCCCGGCGGTGCACGACCAGGCACCGTCGGCATCCACGACGTCCGTGCAGACGGTGGTGAACAGCTCGGTCACCCAGACTGTCGAGCCCGGCTCCGCCGTGCCGGAGAACTCGACGTTCTTCTTCTGCACGACCGACCCCGACGCGGGCTCCAGGTTGTACGGGACGTCCTCGCCCGGGATACCGCCGTTGGCCAGCCAGTAGGCCTCGAACGCGTTCCACCCGCCGCCGCTCGTCCGGTTGTAGACGCCCACGTTGTCCAGATATGCGCCGTCAAACCCTTGGGCGATGATCCGGTCGATGGAGGACGTGTTGTCTCCGGTGGCCACGTTCGCGTACGGGCTGCCGCCGTTGATGATGATGTCCCGCCACTCGGGGTTCCACCACTGCACCACGGCCTCTTCGGCATAGTTGCCGCCGTACCCCAAGGCCAGCCACGCCGGGGCGTTCTCAGGCGGCGAATAGACGCCATTGACGATCTTGCCGGACTTCATGCTTCGTTCAGTGTTCGGGTTGGTGGGGTCGGTCCAGACCCAGTCGTCCTGGGCGTACCAACGGTTCTGCTCCGCCGAGCCGACGCTCAGGTACGCGATGACCTGCCGCCTGCCGCCGTCCGGCTTGTACTTGAGGCTTTCGACCTCGGCGCGCGTCAGAGGCGTCTGGTTGTCCGGCAGCGCCCGGTGGTTGTAGAACGAGTCGATATAGATCACGTCGTAGTCGGAGTTTCGCAGCGCGTTGAGCCACGTCTCCCTGCCGGCGTTCTCGTCGAGACCCGCAGCCCTCCACCACCAGTCCCACTCGTCTCCGTACAGAGCGATGGCATTCTGGACGGTGGCGGCGTCTCCCGCCGGCTGGTACTGGCCGCCCTCGGAAGGAACCAGCAGACCGTTTCCGTAGGAGTCGGTGATCCTCGTCCTGTCGGCTTCGCCCTCCGCGAGCGCGGCGGCCTCTTCGTCGTCCCACGTGCTCCAGGCGTCGTAGGGCCGGCTGTTGATGTTGTACAGGTAATCCTGGGCGTCGGTCAGGTTGACGACGTTCCTGGTGCCGTCGATCCTGTCGCCGAGACCGATCGTCGCCGGGTCCTCGACCCAGAAGTAGTCCTCGTTCGCCGCCCAGCGCTCGCCGGGGAACAACTGTTGAGCCAGCGTCGCGCCGATGCGGGGGTACGGGAGGATGCCCCAGTTCTCGGCCCGGCTGTAGTAGTCTTGCAGCTGGGCGAGCGAGTCGACAGTCGAGGTCTCGGTGACCATCAGGCCGTTGTTGACCAGCTCCACGTACGGTCGTTGGCCGCTTGTCGGAGTGATCCCGTCCCCGGAAAGGAGCAGTCCCTCCTTCCCCCAGCCGTCGACGAGAGAGATGAGACTCGGCAGCACGCCATTGTTCACATCGCCGTCGATGAAGGCCAGTTGGGCGGCATCCTGCGGAATGACCTTGAAGTCGGGGTTTAGAGTCTTCGCGTGCAGGGCGAGCTCCATGATGAACGCCTGCATCTTGTGGGTGCGACCCACCAGGCCGGGTTCACTCGCATAGAGCTGGTTGATCTCCGCCTTCAGTGCGGCAGTCGGGTCGTCCACGTGCGGCTTCGCCGAGGACGCGGGCGCTGCGCTCATCGTCGACAAAAGCGTCGAAGCCACCACGAACAAGAGGGCTTGCCTGATCTGTCTTTTCACCACGTGCTCCTTTCAGCGTTCAACCCGGTCTGGCAATTGCATACCCTGAGGTTCCGTCTGTCCGTCGTCACCTCCTTTCCTGGGTGTCGCAGGTCGGTGCGGACGGCGTTACCGAGAGACCCTCAGCCCTTCATGCAGGACAGGGTCATGGTCGCGATGAACTGGCGTTGCGCGGCGAGGAAGAACGTGATCAGGGCCGTGGTGGCCGCGACGTTGCCCGCCATCAGAAGCGACCACTGGGTGCGCCGCGTGCTCTGGAAGTTCGCCAACCCGAGCTGGACTCCGGCCGGGCCGACGAACCCCCAGCCCTCGACCGTCTCGCGCCATCGCCGCGCCGACCGCTGGCCGCCGGGCGGCCGGGCCTCGTCGTCGCGCACACCCAGGGGTTCTCACTGTGCCGCGGCCAGGGCGGCGTCCGCCTTCTCGGCCGCCTGCCGGAGCGACTCCTCCGGCGTGCCCTGGCCCTGGAGCACCAGCCAGATCGCGTTGCCGATCGCCTCGGACAGGACGACGTAGCCGGGCACGATCGGGCGGGCCTGCCCCGCGTTCGCGCTGTTCGCGGCCATGACGTCCAGGCCGGGCAGCGCCTCGACCTGGACCAGGAACTCCGGCGAGGTCGTCTCCGACGCGCGCAGCGGCAGGTGGCCGTACGCGACGTTCCACCGCACGTCCTGCTCCGGGGCGGTCAGCCAGGCCAGGAACTCGAAGGTCCAGTAGGCGCGGTTTGCGTCCTGGTGGTCGAGTGCGACCCACAGGTCGGGGCCGGAGACCGTCTGGTGGTCGCCGTCGATGCCGGGCAGCTCGACCACGCCGTACTTCGTCTTGGCGACACCGAGGTCCCACAGCACCCACGGGCCGGACGTGATCATCGCGATCCGGTCGCTGGCGAACAGCCTTGAGCTCGGGGGCCACCACCGAGAGCCACCACACGTTCATCGCCATCGGGTTCGTGTAGTTGAGCACCCAGGCGTCGGGGCACACCTCGCGGCAGTCGGCGGCGAGCTGCGACAGGAACGGGAACGTCCGCAAAGCGCGGAACATCCCGCCGACCCCGGTCGTGTCGCCGATCGTCTGGCGCAGCCCGTGGCGGGCCGGGATCTCCAGGTCGAGCCGGGTCGCGTCGATGCCGCCAGGTCGTCGTACCGCATCAGGTCGACGAGGAGCTGGCGGGTGAAGACGGCGGAACCCGCACCGATGAAGGCGATGTGTGGCATCTTGCGATTGTCGGTACCCGCGCGGGTTCCGCGCAACTGATTGGTCGCTTTGCGCATGTTATGCTCACTTTGACTGATCGTTTCTGGCGGGAGGAGGCGGGCTGGCCATCGATGTCCTCCTCGCAGTCCTTTCGCCCGACCTGACCGAGCTGGCCGACCAGCGGCTCGTCCTGCGCACCCATGGCGGCGCCAAGGCGCTCGACCGCGGCACCGAGCTCCCGGTCGACCTGCGCGACGCGAAGCGTGCGATCGCTCAGCAGGTCGCGGCGCTCATCCCGCAGGAGCGGCACGCGGAGGCACTGTCCGGCGGCACGACGACGGCGCGGGTCGCCGCCGCGTTGACCGGCCACCGCCAGCTGACGATCGTCACGAACTCGCGCACCGCAAGGGCGATGAGCGCACCCACTCCCCGCCACAGCGTGGAAAAGCTCCGCTCGGAAGTGTTTCGGGTGGCCGTCGTCATGGTCCGCTCCCGGAGATCGCGTGGACGAGCCGAACCTCGGCGTGCCCGGTCACGGTGATGGTCGACACCCGATCAGACCGAGGAAGACAGTGGGACTCTCGGCAGAGGTGGTCACGGCGAGGTGGGTCCGGTCGTCGGCCACCGTGATCGAGCCCGCGAGACCTGCCGCATCGAGGTAGGCGGCCGCGGCCGCGACCGCCCCGACAAGGTCGACGCTCGCACCCTGGCCGGCCACCGCGGCCGGCAGGTCAATCACCTGGCCGGCAGCCCGCGCGGCCTCAGCAGCGACCGCATCGGCCCGTTGAGTGGCGCGCAGCTTCGCGCCGCCCTCGACGATCAGACCGACCAGAAGCAGCAGCCCCAGGACCGTGATCGCGAAGAAGACGGTCATCGAGCCGGCCTCGAGGTCGTCACCGGTGCGGGCCGCCCACCATCGCCGGCCGCCTCCTCCCCCAGCCCGCCTCGACCGGCGGACGCACCTACCGGCGGGCACGGTGTGCATCCAAGGGCGAGACGAAGGTGGACGTCAGGGCCCGCTGCCCTGGAAGCCCCGGCAGGGCCAGGTCTGCCACGCTGACGACGCACGTCACGGTGACCCGCACGACCACCGGTTGCCCGAGTGGTGCGGCGAATCCTGCGGTGTCTACCGCGACCCTCGCCGCCGTGCAGTCGACGTCCTGCGAGCCGAGCTCGCGGAGCATCGCCTCGCTCGCGACGCTTCTCGCGCCGTCGGCGGTGCGGGCCATCGAGGCGTCCCGTGCCGCGACAGCGGCGGAATGGTCGACCGCCGACCGTGCAACACCCACACGGCCGGCGAAGATCAGCAGACCCAGGAGGAGGAGCAGCGCCGGGGCCAGGATCGCGAGTTCCAGCGTGATCGATCCTGCGTCGCCACGTGCCGCGCCCACCCGCCGTCGGACGAGATCGCGCGCGCTCGCGGCGCACCCGCATCGACGAACGACTCCACCGGGCCCTGCGCCGACTGCGTCACGGTCAGCGCCACACCCGGGATCAGCGACAGCGACTGCCCGCTGACCTCGATCGCGACCACTCCTGCCGCCGGGCTGCTCGCCACGACGGACGGGTCGACGAGCATGTCCGCGCCGTTCTGCTCAAGGTACTGAGCGGCCCGTACGGCGCCGTCGGCCGCCGCCGCATCGAGCACCCGCGCCACGCTCACACCCTCCTGAGCCGCCGCGAGTGCCACGGTGCGGGCGAAGTACCACAGCCCGTACTGCATCAATGCGGTGACCAGCAGCAGCACGACTGGGAAAGCGATCGCGAGCTCGAGGGACATCGACCCGCGATCGCCCTCGGCGGCAGGCCAACGCCACCCCGAAGCCGGGCGCCGATGCGCTCGTCGACGGAGACCCATGGTCGGCTAAGCCTGGATCCACCGATGGGGTTTCGTCGCTGATGGGCGTGGTGACGTGAGAATGCCCTTCCGACCTGGGAAAATAGGACTTGCGTAGGGTCCTGTTCACCGGTCAAGAAGGGCATCCTGCAGATGCAACTCTTCCACACCCCTCCTGTGGCGTCAGCAGTCTTCGACGAACCGAATCTCGTGTCGGCAGCGGGCCTGGTCCCGTTGATGGCCCTGGCCCGGCGGGCCGGCCTGGCCGAGCTCGCGGATCGGTGGTTGAGCGTGCCGACGGACAAGGGCGCCAACGCCGGAGTCAAGATCGCCTCACTGGTGGCGGGCATGGCCGCCGGCGTCGACAGCATCGACGACATGGCCGTCCTGCGCCACGGCCCGAGTGCTGGGCGTCGCGCCGGCGCCCTCGACGTTGGGGTCGTTCTTGCGGGCGATGACGTTCGGTCACGTTCGTCAGCTCGATGCGGTCGCGTCCCGGTTCCTGGTGAACCTGGCTGCTGACACGAAGCTCCTCGGCTCGCCCGAGGCGCGCACCACGGTGATGGTCGACCTGGACGACACGATCGTGGAGGTCCACGGGTATGCCAAGCAGGGCGCCGCGTTCGGGTACTCCGGGGTCCGCGGCCTGAACGCGATCCTGGCCACTGTCTCCACCGACACCGTCGCCCCGGTCGTTCTCGCTCAACGGCTGCGCAAGGGCAACGCCGGGTCCTCCCGCGGGGTGACCCGCCTGGTCCGCGATGCCCTGGCCACCACGCGTCGCACCCACCTGGCCGGACGAGACGTCCTGGTGCGGGCGGACTCGGCGTTCTACTCCCGCGCACTGGTCGGCGCGGCGCTCACCGCCGGCGCCCAGGTGTCGGTCACCGTGCGGATGGACCCCGTGGTCAAACGGGCCATCGCCGCGATCAGCGACAACGCGTGGACCACGATCCGCTACCCGCAGGCGATCTACGACGAGAGCACCGGGGCGTGGGTGTCCAAGGCGCAGGTCGCCGAGACCCCGTTCACGGCGTTCTCCTCCACCAAGCCCGCTGAGCAGGTCCGAGGACGGTTGGTGGTGCGGCGCATCCCGGACGTGAACGCCCGCGCCGGGCCCGGTCAGGCCACCCTGTTCGAGACGTGGCGGTTCCACGCGTTCTTCACCACCACCGACCTGGACACCGTGGCCGCCGACCAGACCCACCGCCGTCACGCCGTCATCGAGAACGTCCACGCCGACCTGAAGAACTCAGCTCTGGCGCACCTGCCCTCGGGGGTCTTCACCGCGAACGCAGCTTGGTTGGTTTGCGCGGTCATGGCGTTCAACCTCACCAGAGCTGCGGCCACCGCCGCCAGCCCGGGCCTGGCCAGAGCGACCACCGCGACGATCCGCCGCAAGCTCATCGCCGTCCCGGCCCGCCTGGCCACCACCGCCCGACGATTCCATCTGCACCTACCCGCGCGCTGGCCCTGGGCCGATGCCTGGACCGACCTGTTCCACCACGCCTGCGGACCGCCGCCGGCACGCGCGGCGACCTGACCACCCGCCCTCACCGGCACGACACCAACCCGAAGTGGAACTCCCGGGCAGCGAGGCCTGGCAGATCATCACGCCCTACCGCGAACTTCAGACCACGACCCCGATCACGGCCCCCGAGCCCAGGTCATCGGTGGATCGAGGCTAAGATCCCTTTCAACCGTCCAAAGGAACAGGGGCGGCCGCCGCCCGGGCAAGGGCAACGCCGACCAGGGCGGTCAGAGCCGAGATGCCGAAAAGCACGGCCGGCGACGTGTACTCGTAGGCGAACCCCCCGAGGGACGAACCGATGAGCGGTCCTAGGCCCATCATCGTGGCCTGGAGAAGTGCCTGTCCGGTGGCCTGCCTCCCCGAAGGCATCTGCGAGCTCGCCACGGTGACCAACCCGACATAGACCAACGCGTAGCCCGCGCCACGAAGGACGCTCGCGCCGACCAGCACGACCGGATCCGCAAGTACGGCGAAGCATGCGAGCGATGCGGCGAAGGCAAGTCCACCCAGCAGGAAGAACTTCCCCGCGCCCAGCCGGTGCCACAGGTCGCCGCTCGTCCGCATGAACGGGATCTCTGCCAGCGCACCCAGGACGGCAGCCGCACCCACGGCCATCACGCCACCGCCCACGGCGACGAGCCGGAGCGGGCTCGCGGTGAACGAAGCACCCATCGCAATACCGAACGCGAGAGCCCCACCGTGCAGCAGGAGGAGCCGTGACTTGGGAGCCGCCCGCAGTCCCGAGAGACGGAGCATCGGAGCTCGCGGGGCGACGGGCCAGGTGTGCCTGCCGGTGCTGGCGAGCTGAACCACCATCGCCGCGGGATAGGCGACCAGGATCAGCGCGAGACTCGTGTGCTCCAGGACCACCGCCGACACCGCAACAGCGGCGGCGAAGCCGATGCTCGCCCAAAGCCGGATGTGCCCAAAGTCGCGTGATGCCCGTTTGTCCAGGGTGCTGATCGCCAACGTGTTGGCGAAAGCCTCCCCCGGAGCACGTGTCGCGGCCAAGAGTCCCGCACAGACCACGATCGCCGGCCCGTACCTCCCCGACGCGAGAAGCGCCAGACTGGCCAGGGCTGAGATCACACTGGACAGGCGGAGGGCGGTAACGGTCCCGAGGGCGCGGTCAGCGACCAGGCCCCACAGCGGTACCGCCAGCACGCCGATACCGGCCATGAGGGCCATCACCAGTCCGGCCTCAGTCGGCGACAGCCCCCTCCAGGTCAGGTAGAGGACCATGTAGGGCATCAGGCTACCGACCCCGATGCCCGAGGCGGCGAAGAGTGCCTTCAGCCTCTGCAGGTCCGACCGGGTGGCCACTTGCTCGCCAGCGACGCTGGGCGTGTTGACCGCAGCGCCGGCACCTCCCACTACGGACTCACCCTGGTGCCCTCGTGCATCCACTGGGTCCGAAATCCTTTCGTCGAGATCGTTGATGCGCGGGGTCGCTTCTTCACCCGGGATTCATCGACCTCACCTGTCGCGGCGCCGGCTGCACCCGGTTTGGTCGCGGTGGGAGCGGCGGCGTTTCGACCTCGGAGGCGAGAGGGCCGCTCACGGTTAGTGCTGCGCACGGGGACGGGCTCACGTGAGCGTCATAGCTGGCTCGCGGAGCCCGCTCCAATGAGCGCGATAGTCACCACAAAGCCGATCGTGCACTTTCTGCGCGCCCCATGCAAGAAAGCGAGAGCATTTGGATTCAGATGCGCACTCCTTGTGAGCACTATGGGCTCGATCGACCGCAAGGTACGACTACACCCGCGCTCGGACCGACGTGCGGACGTTGACGGATCCGACCTCGAACGCGCCGTCCAGACCTCGGCGACACGACGCATGTTGAGCAGGTTCGACCGGGACCAGCCTCGCTGATCGGGGAACTCGCGTCGCAGATCGGCGGCGAGCCGCGTGACGACCTTGGCGCCCCAACCGGCGGTCTGCTGGCGTTCGAGGATGTCGTGTCCGATCGACCAGTACAGGCGCAGCACCTCGGTGTTGGCGGCGCGGGAGGCGCGGACCTGGGTGGCCCGCACTCGGGCCTTGAGCGTCGCCAGCATCTCGCCGTAGCCGTCCGGTTCAAGGGTTCGCTCACCCACCCTGCTCAGCCTCCCCTCGTCGTGGTGGCGGCCAGCGGTCGCCGGGGTCGTGGTCAGGACGCCTTGGTGCCCAGCCAGTCGGTGCGCCGCGCCAGGATCTCCTCGGTGCGCTCGGCCAGCTCCGGCGGGGGGCCGTCGTCGTCGCTGCGGTTGGCGACCTGGTCGCGGATGAGGCGTTGCGCTTCGGCGTGGCGGCCCTCGGCGCTTGCCACCGCGGCGAGGTCCAGGCGCGGGATCTCCTCGTACGGGGCGGCCATCGCTGCGGTCTCTGCCGCTACGCGGGCGGCGGTCAGGTCGCCGACGGACAGGGCGTGGGTGGCCACGAGGTGGGCGACGTCGACGACGGCGACCGTTGCGTGCTCGTCGAGGCGGTCTCCGTCGATCAGCCACGTCCACCCTCCCCCAGCCCGCCGTTGCACGGGGGCATCAAACGCTCGGCCCTCGACCAGCCGCAGCGCCGTGCGCAGGTCGCCGATGCCGTCGGCGCCGCGGGACTGGCCGCGCACTCGCAGGCGGCGGAACAGGTCGAGGTCGACGAGCAGGTCCACGACCTCGTAGGCGGGGGTGCCGCGGTGCACGGCGCCGGCGCTCAGGCGGGCGTCGGGCAGGTGTGGCTCACCGGTGCGGGGGTCGGTGCCCAGCCATTCGCGCACGATGCGCACGTACTCGCGGGTCTTGGCCGCCGTGATGGTGAAGGCCTCGGCTACCTCGGTCGGGGTCACGCCGTGGGGTTGCAGGGCGATGAAGGTGAGCAGCTCGGTCATGTAGGGCTTGCGCTTGACCAGGGGCTTGCCGCGGGTGGTGGCTCGCACCGGGCCGAGCAGCCGAAGCCGGGGCAGCGGGCAGCTGTCGGCGAACCACATCGCCACGTCGCGGTCCAGGGTGGGGTCGGTGTCCTGGACGTCGCGGCGCACGGAGTCGGCCACGCGCGGCGCGAGAGCCTGCAGGTCTGCCGCCGTGGTGGCTCCGGTCTGCAGGTAGGTCTCGTCGGTGTCGACCAGCACACTGGTGGCCGGCTCGTCTGCGGCGTCCTGGCCACTGCCCTCGTCGGTTGTGAGCGGGTCGGCGGTGATGCGGGGCAGGGTGTGTTCGGTGCGCAGTGCGCCGGCGTTGTCCGACCAGGCCCGCCATCCTTCGGCGTGCTCGTCGGCGGGTACGGCGACGTCGGTGAGGTCCTCTGCCTGGGCGAGCAGGGCCGCGCAGCCTTGGGCTTCGTCGCTGGTCAGTCCGACGGCCACCAGGTCCAGGCCCGCGTCGGGGAGCCTGAGGCGTCCGTCCGCGGTGACCTCGAACACCACCCCTGGGGTGCCCGGGTGTGCGCCGTTGACCAGAACGCAGGTCCCGGTGCGACCGGCGTGGGTGTGCACGACGTCGAGCAGCTGGTCCAGTGCGGGGTGGGTTCCTCCTCCACTCAAACAGGTGTACGAGCCGTCGAGACTTCCGCAGAGCGCTCGGGCTTCCCGCACGGACGAGACACCACCGCAAGCGTCAGGTTTCGCTCCCCGCTCGGGCCCTGCCCCACCTAGACTCGGGGCCACGCCGGGCCTGCCCAGCCTCCTCGGCCCCGGACTCAACCTTGTCCTCTGCGGGACAGCCGTCGGCGCCCAGTCCGCCGCTCGCGGGCACTACTACGCCGGGCGTGGTAACCAGTTCTGGCGGCTGCTTCACGACCCGGGCTCACCCCCGGCCTGCTCACGCCCGACGACGACGTCACGTTGCCGGCCTACGGGATCGGCCTGACCGACCTCGCCCCTGGCATCACCCAGAGCCACGACAGGGACCTGCGCTACAACACTGCCGCCCTGCTCGAGGCAATGAACCACCACCGGCCCAAGGTGCTCGCCTTCACCAGCCGTACCGGCGGGCGGGCCGCCGCCAGAGCTTTCGGCGCGGCCAGACCGGACCTCGGCCCACAGACCTGGACCGTCGGACCGGCCGCCGTGTGGGTCCTACCGAGCAGCAGCTGCGCCAACAACGCCGTTCCCTACTCCGAGAAGCTCGCGATCTGGCAGCAGCGCGCGAACTACCTGGGAGGGTGACCACCACCGTACGAGGGCAGCCAGCATCGCCGACGTTGGCGCGGCCTCAGCCTTGTCGGTGGCTGCCGCAAGCGAGGCGCCGCGAAGAACTTCAGCGCCAACGGGCACACGGCGACGTACGTCGCGTATTGCGCGTTGCTCGAGCGGTGGGCAGACGCCGCGAGCAACGAGCGCTCGAGCTCGGTTGCCGCGGACGAGATTGAGGTCACGCTGTTCGAGCGTGGGCGGCTCCTGCGCGCTTGAGGGCACACCGGCGGTGAGGCCGCGCCCGTTGAGCCCATCTCGCGTGTCATCCCGCTGCGGCGTCCCGTGTTGCCCACCCCTGTCCGTGTTCGTTCACGGCGTACTTAGGCTCACCGATAGGTCTACCGGACGCCAAGAGGCCCGCTCCGCCGAAGCGGTGCGAGCTCTGACCTGCTCGTTCACTGGTGGGAGGTGAGTGGATCGTCCCACCCCTCATCCTCATCGAACGCCGGCGCCCCTCGGCTCCCGTATGAGGTGCCGAATCTCGTCCAGCACGTCGAAGGTCTGAGCGGTCTCGATGAGATCGTGTTGCGGGTGTTCGACCTCTCCGGCGCCTATCGCGACCGCGATGCTGTGGATCATGGGAACGAACCCGTTGCCCTCGATCTGGTACCGCCTGGTCTCCGGCCGTAGGAATGACTCCTCGTCGGCGCCGCCGTGGACCGTCACGCTGGAGCTGGCCCAGAACGGAGCCTCTAGCGTGAGATACCCCTTCGTACCGTTGATCGCGGCTGTCGGGGCGATCCACTCCACCATCGAGCTGGCCAGTTGCGCGAAGCGCCCGCCGGGAAAGCCAAGCGTCATCCACTGCGTCTGATCCACACGAGGGACGTAGTGGCTGCCCGAGGCACTGACGCTTTCGGGATCGCCGAGCAGGGCTCGCGCCAGTGTGACGGTGTAGATGCCTGGTCCAGAAGCGCGCTCCCGCCCAGCTCGGCGCTCCACCGACTTCCTAGACCCCGAGGGAACGGCGCGCCGAAGGCCGCCTGCACGCTCCGCACCTCCCCGATTCGACCCGAGGCGACGATGGCGAGGACGTCCCGGAAAGCGGGACTAAACTTCATCCACATCGCCTCCATGAGGAAGACCTCTTGCTCGCGCGCGATGTCGGCAAGCTCGCGGACTTCGTGCGCAGTGAGGCCCATCGGCTTCTCGACCACGACGTGCCGACCCGAACGGAGCGCCCTCTCCGCCAGTCTTCGATGCGTTCCCTGCGGTGTGGCGATATAGACGACATCGACCGTCGCATCACCGAGTAACCTGTCGTAGTCCCCATAGCCGGCAAACGCTCCGATCTCTTCGGCCGCGGGCGACCAGGTCGGCGAAGAACGCGTTCCACGCCTCCCTGGTCTCGGCGGTGGTGACCTTGCAGCCCAGGACCTCCCGGTGCCCGTCACTGTTGACCCCGGTCGCGACCAGGACCACGGCGTTGATGACGCGCCCGGCCTCGCGGACCTTCATCGTCAGTGCGTCGGCGGCCACGAACGTGAACGGCCCGGCCTCGGACAGGGATCGGGTGCGGCACGCCTCGACCTGGGCGTCCAGATCGGTGGCCATCCGAGAGACCTGCGACCTAGACAGTGACGTGATCCCCAACGACTGAACCAGCTTGTCCATGCGCCGGGTAAGACGCCGAGCAGGTAGCAGGTCGCCACCACGCTGATCAGGGCTGCCTCAGCGCGCTTGCGCCGCTCGAGCAGCCACTCGGGGAAGTAGGTGCCGGTGCGCAGCTTGGGGACCGCGACGCCGATCGTGCCGACCCGGGTGTCCAGGCCCCGGTGGCGGTAGCCGTTGCGCTGGTTGACCCGGTCTGGGGATGGCTGGCCCCACTCGGCGCCGCAGACCGCGTCGGCCTCCGCCGACAGCAGCGAGTTGATCACCGTGCCGAGCAGGTGGCGCATGAGGTCCGGGGAGGCGTCAGACAGTGCCTGGCCCAGGACGGCGCCAGGGTCGACAATGCGAGGTGCGGTCATCGTGACGCTCCGTTCGAGGGTGCTGTGAGAGGTTCACTCGAAGGATCACGCGGTGACCGCGTCGTCGTCTACGACGACCACGGCCCCGGCGCTACACCACTATCGGGGACGCAACTCGTGGTCGATCAGGACCCGCCGACCCTCGGCCAGGACCGCGTCGTTGGCCGTGGTTCACGCGACCGCCAACGCTTCGGCGATCCGGGCGACGGTCAGGTGCCCGACCACCAGCGCTTCCAACGCCCAGCGCAGCGCACGGCGGGAGAGCTTGGCGCGTGGCTCGGCGGCGCGACTGGTGTCCTGGCGCCACACGTGCCAGCACCAGGTGCACCGGCAGCGGCGGACCGTGACCAGCAGCGTCGTCGGTCGCCAACCCAGCGGCTCGTGGCTCAGCCGGCGGGCCTCACCGTGTCGCGGACGGCGCCCTCGCAGCCGCAGCGTCGACACCACCGGTCCGGCTCGGCGACCCGGCAGGCGAGCACCGCGCGGTCCGGCTCGAGCCGCTGCCCGAGGACTTCCAGGCCGAGCTCGTCAAGGCCGCAGAACGCCATCAGGTCAGGCAGGCGAAGGTAGCGTCAGGCACGTCGAGGTCTTCCCGATGGGCTGTGTGAGAACTCTCATCCTCGGGAGAGCTCGACCCCTACCCGGGGCACCGCCACGCCGACCGCCACTACACCCTCATCTGCGAAGAGCCGGCTTAATGGAGGCTCGATTCTCTGGTTTCGGCCGCCGTGACGGCCAGCTTCTGGCGGTAGTGGTTGCCCTCGCATTCGGCGGGTGGGATGTCGCCGAGCTCGGTGGCAGGCGGCGGTTGTTGAACCAGTCGACCCACTCCAGCGTGCGATGTCGACGTCGTCGAGGGTCCCGCCGAGGCCTCGGATCGGCCTGCCCGCGCTCGGCGTCGGTGATCGCCAGCGCCCCACAGAAGACCAGAAGCGCACTGCCAGCGAAGACGTACACAACTACTCGCCCCCGCAGGCTGTTCCCTCCTGCGCGGGACCATCAGAGTCCAGGAACCGACTCCACCGAACCCGGGACATACCAGATCTTCCACTGAACCCGGGCGGTTCAGTCAGACCCGCCTTGCCAGCCTTGGCTGGAAGACCCGGACGTTGAGGTACCACCCCACGGCGCCGCAGACGGAAACGAGCACGAACAGCGCGGTGAACCCGAGGCTCTCGAGCACGGGTGCCAGCCCCAGGACCACGACCGACGACAGCAACATGGAAATCGAGAAGAGGATCCCCACGTACAACGGGGCCTTCCCCTTGGGACTCACGTCACCCAGCATCAGCATCACTGTCTGCATGTAGCACGCGTTCCCTAGGTTCGCCAGCACCCATGCGACGACGAGCGCCGGAAACGAATTCGCCACCAGTCCGACGATCCCCGCTGCCGTCACGGCGACTGCAGCGACCGGGGAAAGTCTGACCGGCCCTCTGCGGTCGATCAGGAACCCAAACACCAGGCTCACGGCGACGCCCGTGACGATCGCCAAGCCCGCGAGCAGAGAAACCTGGCCCTCCGAGGCGGACAGGTCCCGAATGGCGTGGAGGGTATAGAAGGGGATCAGTGAGTTCGCCACCACGAGAGCCACACACGACCCCACCATCGCGCGGAACACGGGGTCGCCGATCAAGGTCGCGGGGATGGCTTTCATGTACTCGGCGACCCGGAGAGGGTGCCGTGGCTCCACGTCCTCGCTCTCGTCCATCAACCAGAAGCCGGCCGCATTGGCGAACAAGAAGAGCAGCCCGATCCCGAACAGGACCATGAAGTCCTGCGGGTAGGAGATCCTCTCGATGACGACGGGGATCAACGCGGCCATGCCCAGGGAGAGGATGCTGCCGATCGCGATCCCGACCCCGCGCATTCCAGCGCGCCTGTTCGGCGGCAACAACTTCAGCATGAGCGGGACATTGAACACCGTCCCTGAACCGGCCATGAGGTTGAAGACCGCCCACGACGCGAGGAACACCCAGGTCATGGCGGATGGGTTGCCCGCGAGCAGAGGCATGGACACGACGAAGGCCAGGAATATGGCCCGCTGCGCGAACAGGATCCAGGCGAAGGATTTGCCCATCCGCCGCACCCGGGAGCAGAGGGACACGAAGACCGGTTGTGAGACGAACATGCCGACCGAGACGGCGGCCGTTGCGACCGCGAACTCGAGGGTGGACGCACGCAGCTGCTCGAAGAACAGCGGAATGACCGTCGTCATGGAGATCAGGGCGGTCGACGGCTGGAAGGTGACGCCGTCCAAGACGAACAGCAAGACGTTGCGCTTGACGGTCCGCGGATCACCGTAGCCGACGTCGCCTGCGGCCTGCGTCATGTATTCCCTCCGAGATCGAGCGGTGGCGCGACCCCGTCGCTTGGTACTTTCCCAGCCGGACGTAGTGAGGCCGAGTGCGAAACCGAGATCGCGCCACGCGCAGTTCTGTCGTTGCGAGCGCTCCCGCTCGCGGTCACGAACGACTCACAGGCGTTCGCGCCCGTCGCCCGGGAGACAGCCGGACGGCCTTTGTTCAATCGCGCCGGGGCGTCCAGAGATCTTCGCTTGACGGATTCCGACCTGCCCCGCGACAGCGACGCCCGGCCCCTCCGCACAGAATCTCCTGGCCTGAGGGCCTGAATCACGCCCAGTCGCACAGCAAGGCTTTGCGGAGGTGAGGGGTCAGCACAATCGCATCATTGCGCCCTCCCCTCATCCGGTATCAGCAGACGGGGACCCGCACTAGGTCAGGATGCGGTGCGCGTTGTCGTGGTAGATGGCCTTGAGCAGGTGCGCCGGAAGGTCTGCGCCGGAGACGGTCCAGCGGCCCTGCGGCGGGATCTCCTCACCAGGGGAGTAGTCGAAAGACTCGTCCTGCGTCTCCAGGAACCGGAAGTGGTTTCGGTACGCCTCAGCCGAGATCGGGTAGATGTCGGTGCCGAACAGCACGCGATCGGGGAACCGCTCCACCATCTTCGCAAACCGTCGCGGCTGACGGCCGATCTCCGCCATGCGACCCGCGATGTCGACGTTGAAGTTCGGCGCCTTCGCGAGCAGTCCTTCGACCCAGTCAAGGTCCTCGGCGACGCAGCCGACGTGGGCGCCGACGTAAGTCGTCCCCGGGGTCGCGAGCACGAGGTTGGCCAGGCCCCCCACGATCCGCTCGAACGTCGGGAACTTCGTCGTGTCGCCGAACCACCAGTCACGGCTGTGCATGAGCTCGTCGAGCCGCTCGTTGTACACGTCGAGCGGGTCGAAGAACGCCTTCGGGTCGGACACGTGGATGAGGATCGGCAGCCCCAGTTCACCGGCGCGCGTGAGGATGCGGATGACGCGCGGGTCGTCGGGCAAGATCTTCGAGCCGTCGGCGTCCTCCACCCACAGGCCGAGGTTCTTCCAGACCTTGATGCCGCGGGCGCCGCGCGCGGCGCTGTCCTCGAGCTGCGCGATGAGCGTCTGCTCCCCTTCGGGCTCGGCGAGCCGCTCCCACTCCACGTGGCAGAAGGTGATGAACCGGCCGGGGTAGGCGCGGTCGTACCGCTCGACGTTCGCGGTGACCTCCTCGCCCCAGCGCCCGTCGAGGTTGACGATCGTCCGGACGTCGACCTCGTCCATCATCGCGACGAGCGCCGCGGGGTCCCTGATGAGCCAATCGCCGTCGTGGCTGAGCCACCGCCCGATGTGGTTGTGGATGTCGATGGCCGGGAACGCCGGGCGGTCGACCGCCGTGACCGTGGCGACCATCTTGCTGCGGGGCCGCCACTCGCGAAGCGGCAGATCGTACAGGGCGTCCCAGTCGGCTTCAGGGGTAGACATTCTGCGTCTCTCAATCTCTCGAAATCTGAAATGCGGGACCCGGGCGTCAGCCCTTGATGCCGCTGGAGGCGATTCCCTCTAGCATGTTCTTCTGGAACACGACGAACAGGATGATCATCGGGATGCTCGCAAGGAACGAGCCCGCCATCAGCACGGGGAAATTCGTCAAAAACTGCCCCTGGAGCGTGGACAGCCCCGCGGAAAGGGTCATCTTCTCGGGGTCGTTGTTGACGACAAGCGGCCACAGCAGGTCGTTCCACGACCAGATCGCGGTGAGGATCCCGAGCGCGAGCATCCCGTTCTTCGCCAGCGGCAGCATGACCTTCCACCAGACCTGGAACGGGTTGCACCCGTCCAGCCTCGCGGCCGCGTCGAGATCCGCCGGCAACTGCATGAAGAACTGCCGCAGGAGGAACGTCCCGAACGCGCTGAAGATCCCGGGCAGGGCCAGTGCCGTCACCGTGTTCAGCAGGTCGAAGCGCTGCATGAGCTGGAACTGCGAGAGCAGGAACAGCTGCGAGGGAACCATCAGCACTGACAGGAAGGCGATGAAGATGACGTTGCGGCCGGGGAACTCCAGCCGCGCGAACGCGTACCCGGCGGCCGAGCAGAAGAACACCTGACCGACGGTCCGCGCCACGGTCATGATGACCGTGTTGAGGAACTGAGCGCCGAACGGCAGGGTCAGGAAGACATCCGCGTAGTTCTTCCACACCGGGCTCGACGGGAAGATCGCCGGCGGCACGGAGATCGACTCGGCATACGTCTTGAGTGAGGTCGAGACCTCCCAGAAGAACGGGAAAACCATCAGCATCGACCCGACGATCAGCACGAGGTGGATGATCAGGTGCGAGCGCTTCGGCCCGATGGCGTTGGTCGCGGAGATGCGTTTACTCATAGTGCACCCACCGCTTCTGAGCACGGAACTGGAGAGCTGTGATCAACAGGATCAGGGCGAGGAGCGCAAAGGCGATCGCAGCGGCGTAACCGCCGTCGCCCTGCAGGATTCCCTTCGCGTAGAACAGGTAGACGACCGTCTGCGACTCCTCGATTGCCGGGCTGGCCTTGCCGACCATGAGGTAGACGAGGTCGAACGCCTGCAGCGCGTTGATCACCGTGATCACCGTGACGAAGAATGTCGTCGGCGTCAAAAGCGGCATCGTGATGCCGAAGAACTGCCGCCACGTGCCCGCGCCGTCGATGGACGCCGCCTCGTAGAACTCGCCCGGGATCGACTGCATCCCCGCGATGAAGAGCACCATGTTGTAGCCGAGCGAGCTCCAGATGGAGACGATCCCGACCGCGTAGATCGCCGTCGCAGGGTCCGACAGCCAGTGTGGGCCGTCGATACCGAACACCGCGAGGAACTGGTTGAGGATGCCGGTGTCGCCGTTGTAGATGAGCTTCCAGACCAGCGCGATCGCGGCCGGCATGGTGACGACTGGCAGGAAGTACACTGCCCGGTAGACGCTCACCCAGCGCAGCCCCTTGGTGTTCAGCAGGGCCGCCAGCCCGATCGACAGGGGGATGCCCAGGAGCGTCATCACCGAGAAGATCACGGTGTTCCACAAAGACCGCAGCAGCTCCGGGTCGTGGACGACCTGGGTGTAGTTGTCGAAGCCTGTCCACTCGTGGCCGCCGAACGTGCCCCACTTCGTGAACGAGAAGTAGAACGTCTGCAGGGCGGGCCAGATCGAGAAGACGGTCAGACCGATCGCCGTCGGCACGATCAAGAGGTAGGCCCAGTACCTGTCGCCGTGACGCAGCGAGCGCCTCTTGGTGCCGGGGCGGGGCAGCGGCATCGAGCGCCGCTGCCCCTGCTCGACCGGCGGCACGAGCTGTGAGGTCACCTGTCGAGCCCCCGGTCACTTCTCTGCGGCGAGCGCGTCGTTCATGATCTTCGCGGCGTTCGCGGCAGCCTGCTCAGCGGTCAGCTCACCGCCCCATGCCTTGTTGAACTCGAGCTCGATCGGGTCCTGCCACGCGGCGGAGTTCATCGAGGACGGGTACTGCGTCGAGTTCTCGAGCGCGTCGACGAAGACCTGGAGGTTGAACTCCGGGAAGGCCTTAACCCAGCTATCGGTGGTCCCCTTGTAGGCGGGCATCACGATGCCGGCGTCGGCCTGGGCGGTCTCGGCCTCCTTGCTGCCGAGGTACTGCAGGAACTCCCACGCCGCTTCGGGCTGCTCCGACTTCGCGGACATCACGTTGCCGAGGCCGTTGCTGACGCCGCCCGGCTGGTCGAGCTTCGGCATCGGGGCGACGTTCGCGTTCTCCGCGGCGTACGGGATCTCCTTGAACTCGGCGGCTGCCCACGAGCCCTCGAAGATCATCGCGGCCTTGCCGGACGTGAACCACGTGTCGGCGTCGGTGTCCGTCATCTGCTGCAGCGTCGGCGACACGTTGTACTTGTTGACGAGGTCGACCCACACCTGCACACCCTTGATGGCCTCAGGCGTGTCGTACCCTGAGGACTTCTTGTCGTCCGAGATGACCTGGCCACCGGTCTGCGGGATCGTCGAGTAGTAGCTCTGCTGCGGTGCCGACTGGGCGACGATGCCGTACTGGCCCTTGCTGGGGTCCGTCAGCTTCTGCGCCGCCGCAACCATGTCGTCCCAGGTCCAGTCGCCCGTCGGCTCGGCGATGCCAGCGGCGGCGAAGAGCGCCTTGTTGTACCAGAGGCCGATCGAGTCGATGTCCTTCGGAATGCCGTAGACGCTGCCGTCGAACGTGTAGGCCTCAGTCTGGATGTCGATGTAGTTCGACATGTCGATCTCGGAGCCGTCGAGCTTGTCCGACAGGTTCGCGAGAACGCCCCCGCTGGCGTACGTCGCGAAGTTCGACTCATTCATCCAGAACACGTCGGGGGCCGCGCCGCCGGTCGCCGCCGTCTGGAGCTTCGTCCAGTACTGGTCCCACGGCGTGATCTGCACCTTGACGGTGATGTCGGGGTGCGCCTCGTGGAACTTGTCGGCGATCTGCTGCATCACCTTGCCCTGGGTGTCGTCCCAGACGCCGTAGCTGATGGTGACCGGGCCGGAACCGCCGTCGCCGCCACCACCGCCGCCGTCGGACGAGCTGGAGCAGGCAGCGAGCGTCGTCACGGCCGCGAGGCCGGCCGCAACGATGAAGGCGGTTCGCTTGGTCTTGCTGTGCGTGCGAGTCACGATCTTCTCCTTGGGGGTTTAGCCGAGACTGTGCAGGGCTGGGATGAGACGTCGTGCGTTGTCCCCGATGACCCCGGCAGCGAGCTGGGGTGACAGGTCGAGGGCCGAGATGCGCCACCGGCCGTTGCCCGGCGGCTCCTCTGCGTCGTACGGGAAGTACTCGTCTGCCGTCTCGAGGAACCGGAAATAGATCTCGTAGTCCCCCGCCGTGGGCGGCGAGACGTCGGTGCCCAGGACGACCCTGTCCGGGTAGTCCTCGATGAGCCGCTTGGTGCGGCGTGGCTGCCGGCCGAGCTCGGCGATCCGAGCCGCGATGTCGACGTTGAAGTTCGGGTAGGTCCTGAGCATCCGGTCGACCCAGTCGAGGTCCTCGGCGTAGCAGCCCACGTGGGCGGCGACGAACGTGACCCGTGGGTTCGCACCCACGGCAGCCTCGAGCGCGTCGAGCAGCCGGGACAGCGGCGGGAACTGCGGACCCATGAACTGCCAGTCGGGGTGGCGGAGCAGCTCCTCGATCCGTTCGTTGTGCCGGTCCAGCGGCTGGAAGAACGCCGCCGGGTCGGCTGTGTGGACGCCGACCGGCAGGTTGGCATCGGCGAGAGCCGCCCACATACCCTCCAGGCGAGCGTCGTCGAGGAAGATCAGGTCGTCCTTCTCGTCGCGCAGCCGCAGGCCGATGTCCTTCCAGAGCTTGAGCCCACCCGCGCCGCGCGCCGCGGAGTCGGCGACCGAGGCGGCAATCCGCTCGGGCCAGCCCTTCTCGGCCGTCTCGTCCCAGTCGACTCGGGCGTAGCTGACGAACCGGCCGGGGTACGCCCGGTCGTAGCGGTCGAGGTTGGTTTCGAGCTCGTCGCGCCAACTCCCGTCGAGGTTGACGATCGTGGCGACGTTGCACGCGTCCATCAAGCCCACGAGCGCTGGGACATCCTTCACGCGCCAGTCGTCCTCGCTCCAGCGCCCGGTGCGCATGTGCGCGTGCCAGCGCCCGAGGTGGTTGTGCGCGTCCACGGCTGGCGTCGACGCGCGCGGCACCGGGTACGACGCCAGCTTCACCGTAGGGCGCGGCGCGAAGTCGCGCAGCGCGAGCCCGTCGAGCTCTTCGACATTCATCGAGCGGTACCTCCTCGTACCAGGGTGGTGCGCCACCGGCGGATGGGGGTTGAGCCCCTTGGGCCGGTCGCTAGGAACGCAGCGGCGTGGTGTGTCGCACATCGGTGGAGCGGACGGCCGCCAGCAGGCGCTCGCGCGCCGACCGTTCGAGAGGGGTCCCGGCCAGGCGCGCCGCGTAGAGCGCGGTGCCCACGGCCGGCGGGTAGAGCGGTTCGCGCAGCTCGTAGCTCCGGGTCGCGCCCGCGAGGGTCCTCGCGAACTCGTCACGCACCCGCGGCGCCGTGAAGACGCCGCCGGAGTACGAGACGGGCACCCGCTCGTCATCGGAGTAACCGAGCCGGGCCGCAGCCGTCTCCACCAGCACGGCGAGTTCACCGGCCGCGTCCGCGAGGATCTGCGAGGCCGCGACGTCGCCGTGGTCGGCGGCCTCGGCGACCACGCGGGACATCTCGGCGACCTTGCCACGCTGCCCGCCCCAGTCCCCGAGGACGATCCCGATGACGTCGAGATCCTCGGCGGCGCCGACGTGGTCGCGCACTGCGCCGAGGAGCGGACCGGGCGCGAGGCGCCCGTCACTCATCCGCCCGAAGGCCTCCAGGCCGCGCACCGCGATCCAGTAGCCCGAGCCCTCGTCGCCGAACAGCTCGCTCCAGCCGCCGACCCGCACGCGACGGCCGCCGTGCTCGCCATAGCAGATCGATCCCGTGCCGGCGACGACGTTGATACCGTCCTCCGCGCCGAGCGAGCCGGCCCAGCCCGCGACCATGTCGTTCCCGCAGGCGTAGCGATCGTGCCCGAGGGCCGCGCGCGGCGCTGCGTCGAGGTCCCCGGTCCGCGTGCTCGACTCGCCGTAGGCGGGAAGTGCGAAGAATGCGTGGGCGATGTCGTCCGGCCCGATGCCGGCCTTCCCGCACACCTCACGAACGCCATCGGTCAGGACCTCGCCCAGCAGCCGCATGCCGTCCGCGCTGCCGAGGTAGTAGGTGCTCTTCGCCTGCACCTCGGCGGCGATGCGCCCGTCGTCCGTGACCAGGCAGAACGCCGTCTTCGTGCCACCGCCGTCCACGCCGAGGAACGTCGTCATCGATCGGCCTCGAAGGGATGCACGGTCACGCCTTTCACCACACGGTTGACCTGGCCGTCCGGCGAGGGGGTGTCGGGCGTGAGCCCGAGCTCGAGGGATGCGTTCATCGCCAGGAGCTGTGCGACGAGCACGAACACCAGGCCGACGAGCGCGTCCGGGTCGTTCGAGAGGTTCGGCACGGCCCACGGCCCGTCCGGTTCGAGCATCTCGCTCCGACTCGCGCCCACGACGACGACGTTCTCGCTGCCCATCTGTGCCTGGAGCTCCGCGATGATGTCCTCGTCGTAGAGGCGGACATACGGGTCGTTCGACAGGTACACGATCGCCAGCGTGCGGTCGTTGATGACCGACTTCGGACCGTGCCGGAACCCCAGCGAGGAGTCGGAGTAGCTCACGACCGCACCGGCGGTCAGCTCGAGCACCTTGAGCGCCGACTCACGGGCGAGAGCGGCGAGCGAGCCGCTGCCGAGATAGACGACGCGGTCGTATCCGCGCGCGGCGAGCTTCGCGACGTCGTCAGGGGTCCGGCGGAGCATCGCGGCACCGGCCTCGGCCAGGCGCTCGGCGACACCCGAGTCCAGCCCGCTCGGCACAAGGGCGAGCCACGTCGCCAGCACCATCGACGTGAAGCTCGACGTCATGGCAAAGCCCTCGTCGTTCGACTCCAGCGGCATGAGCAGCACGAGCGAGCGCTCCGAGCCCGAGTGGGTCCGCGCGAGGTGGCCCTCGGCGTTGCACGTGACGATGAGGTGGTAGACCGACGACAGGCACCGGTCGGCGAGCTCAGTGGCGGCGACGCTCTCGGGGCTGTCGCCTGAGCGCGCGAACGAGACCAGCAGCGTGGGGACGTCCTCGACGAATGCCTCGCGCGGGTTGGTGACGATGGCCGTCGTGGCAACCGCGTCGATCGTGCGGGACAGCGCGCGGGCCAGCGCCGGTGCGAGCAGCTCCCCGGCGAACGCGGACGTGCCGGCACCGGTCAGGACGATCCGTAGGTCGTCTCGAGAGAGCAGCGGCTCGAGGAAGCGGCGCACGGAGTCGCGTCGCTCCGCGAGGTCCACCGCGAGCCGACGCCACACGGCGGGCTGCTGGGCGATCTCCCGGCCGGTCGCGCCCGCGCGCTCGTCGGGAGTGGCCGGTGCGTCGTCTCTATAGCTCTGGTTCGGCAGCGTTGCGGTCACGACTGGTTCCTCTGGGTCTGGGGGTTGCAGGCGATGTCGTAGGTGCGGCACACGTCACGGACGTGATCGAGCGCGAGTGCTTCGGGGTCGGTGGTCAGCAGGCCGTCCCGGACCCTCTCGTACTGCTTGGGCAGGTGGGCGCTCAGCAGCGGCAGCGGCACGGGTCTGCTCCGCAGGTTGCGCATCAGGCGCTCGACCGCGTCCGTGACGCGCGGGGTCGGCCAGTAGTAGCGCAGCCGGTCGCTGTAGCTGTAGCGGCGGGCGATCCGCTGGTCGTCCTCGTCGCCCTCGTAGTAGCCCTTCCACCAGCGCGGCTCGTCCACCATGACCGCGTCGATCACGTCGGGCAGCGCGGAGCGCTCGCCGGCGGGCAACAGCTCTGCCTCGATCTCCGCGAGGCCGAACAGCACCTCGCGCAGCGCGAACGTCAGGCCCGGACCCACCTTGAGCACCGCCCAGTGGTCCTCGACCAGCGCGCTCAGCCGCTCGACGGTCTGGTAGTCCGTGGAGTGCGCCTCGAACACGAGATCCCGGCCCTCGAGGACCCGGCTCAGCTCGGTCGTCCGGGTGCGGTCGTAGTCGACGACCCGGACGGCGTCGAACTCCACGCCGGGCTGCACGACGAGCGCGCCCACCCGGTCCCACGCCTCGCGTGCACCGACGCTGGCGAAGGCTTGCTCATGCGCGTCGAGCGTTGCGCGGGCGGCGTCGGGTGACGTCGGCGTCAGGCGGTCGATCACCTCGTGCGCGCCGCCCGGGACTGGCACCTCGGTGCCGATGACGTACCGCACGTCGCTACGCCCGAACGCCCGCACGGCCGCCGCCTCGGCGACCACGGCGAGCCGCGCGGCTCGCTCGGCGACGATCTCGTCCGTGAGCGGGACCGAGTCGGTCGCGCACGGGTACGTGCAGTCGAGGTGGATCTTCGTGTAGCCGGCCTGGACGTACGCCGCGACGAGGTCCTCGCTGCGCTTCATCGCCTCCTCGGCGGGCAGGGCGCGCCACGTGTTCGGGCCGAGGTGGTCCCCGCCGAGCACGACCTGCTCACGCGGCAGCCCCACGCGTTCGGTGATCGAGTGGACGAGGTCCCGGAAGCCGGACGGAAGCATCCCGGTATAGCCGCCGAACTGGTCGACCTGGTTGCTCGTCGCCTCGACGAGCAGCACGCTGCCGTTCACGGCGGCCTCCTCGGCCGCCGCCCGCAGGACCAGGGGGTGGGCCGAACACACCGACGTGATGCCGACGGGCTCGCCGGCCAGGTGCCGGTCGAGGACGGTGCGGAGAGCGTCGCTCACGCCGTCACCCCCGCCACGGTCCCCCGCAGGCAGCCCGCCACCGCGGGAACGCGCGGATCGAGATCTCGCGACGTCGGCCGACTGCTGCAATGAAGGGGTCCATGCACGGTGATCTCCTGGTGCTCGATGCGTTCGGTGTGCTTCCACCGCTCACTCGCGCAGATGGACCCCCGGAGGAAGTCGCTTCTGCGTACTCGCGTTGGAACGTAGGGCTGACAACGCTGAGGGTCAATGTTTCGGTGCCAACCGCTCACTTCTTCTGCCCGGTTCAAGCAATCAAGTGCGCAGATGCACCTCTTCCCTACCGCCTGCATGTGCACGGTGCTCAGCGCGGGACGGACGCCAACGCAGCAGCCGGCACCGCCGTCGGCTCGCTCGGGGGCACGATCGCCTGACGTCCGACCGCACCGACGGCGCCCTGGGCCGCCCTGCCTCCGGCGCCGGCGACCTCGCCCGCTCGCTCGCTGACCTAAGCGTGCGGATCACCACGACCGAGACGCTCGCCGTCGCCACGCGCACCCGTGCCGGGCCCACGCGCGACGGCACCTCCGGCTACCTCGGTTCCGAGGCGACCTGCGAGGACGCGGCGCCCTCATGGCCGGGTGGCTCGACCCGCGCAAGGTCCGGATCCTGCTGGGCTGGCTGCTCGCGGCCGGGCACGAGCGTGCCTCGATCGCGCGCGAGCTGGAGCGACGGCGCCGCGGAGGTCGCGTGCGGTACCTCCGCTGCGGGGTCAGGCGACGACGACCTCCACGCCGGCCGCGCGGATCCGCTCGAGCTCCCCCGGGTCGGCGGACGCGTCGGTGACCAGCGTGTCGACCTCCTCGAGCGACACCATCTGGGCGAGCGTCAGCCGGCCGACCTTGGAGCCGTCGGCGACGACGATCGTGCGCTCGGCGCTGCCGACCATAGCGCGGTTGGTCCGCGCCTCGATCTCGTCGTAGGTGGTCACGCCGGCGCTGGCGGCGATGCCGTCCGCGCCCAGGATCGCGGTGCCGACGTTGAGTGCGCCGAAGGTCCGCTCGGCGAGCGTCCCGACGAGCTCGAGCGACTGTGGGCGCAGCAAGCCGCCGGTGACGACGACACGCAGCGCCGGATGGGTGTGCGCCAACTCCGCGATCGTCAGCGAGTTGGTGACGATCGTGAGCAGCGGGTGCCGCGTGAGCTCGACCGCGACGCGCGCGGTCGTCGTCCCGCCCGAGAGAGCGACGGCGTGCCGCTCCTGGGGGATCCGCCGGGCCACGGCCCGCGCGATCGCCCGCTTGGCCTCCTGGAACTTCGTGTCACGCAGCTCCACGGGCAGCTCAGAGCCCTGGTCCAGCGCCATGACCCCGCCGTGGGTGCGCTGCACCAGGTGCTGGTCCGCGAGGTCGGCGAGGTCCCTCCGCGCGCTCGCCGGCGAGATCCCGAGGGTGTCGGCGAGGTCGGCGAGCGACACCTCGCCCCGCTCGGCGACCAGGTCGAGGATCTGGACGAACCTCCGGCTCCGCTTGCGCGAACCCGCTTCGACGCCGAGCACGTTGGTGGTCATCGCCCCTCCGGAAACGATCAGTTTTTCTGATCATAACAGGCCGACTTCGTTCAGACGCTTGCACTGGGTCTCAAAGACTGGCGATCATCTGACCATGCCACGCATCGCCTTCCTCGGCGCAGGTTCCGCGGTCTTCACCCGGCAGCTCCTTGTCGACCTCCTCGGCTACGACGACCTGCCAACCCTTGAGATCGCGCTCCACGACATCGATCCCGACCGCCTCGAGGTCGCCCGCGGCACAGCGGAGCACGTCGCGAAGCGCATGGGGCGGCCGCTCGACGTCGTCGCGACCCTCGACCGTCGTGAGGCGCTCACGGGCGCGGACGCGGTCGTCATCATGATCCAGGTTGGTGGCGTCGCCGCGACGCACGTCGACCTCGAGATCCCCGCGAAGTACGGGCTGCGTCAGACCATCGGCGACACCACCGGGGTCGGTGGCGTCTTCCGCGGTCTGCGAACGTTCCCCGTCATCTCGCAGATCGCCCAAGACGTCCGCGAGCTCTGCCCCGACGCCTGGGTGCTCAACTACACGAACCCGATGGCGATGAACGTGTGGTGGTGGTCGGTCGTCGCGCCGGACCTCAAGGTCGTCGGCCTGTGCCATTCCGTGTTCTGGACGGTCCACGGGCTCAACGAGCTGATCGGGGTGCCGTTCGAGGGCACGACCTACCAGGCCGCGGGCGTCAACCACCAGGCATGGCTCACCGAATGGAGCCGCGACGGGGAGAGCCTCTACCCGCTCCTCGACGCCAAGATCGCCGCGGACCAGGAGCTCGAGCGCCGCGTCCGCGTCGAGATGTACAAGCGGATCGGCTACTACCCCACCGAGACGTCGGAGCACTCCTCGGAGTATCTGTCCTGGTTCCTGCGGTCCGACGAGCAGATCGAGAAGTACCGCCTCGAGCCCCTCGTCTACCTGCAGATCTCGGACGAGAACGTCGCAGAGGTCACCGAGGCTCGTCGGCGCCTTGCGGCCGGCGAGGACCTCGACCTCCCCGACGAGCCCGCGGCCGAGTACGCCCCCCAGATCATCCACTCGCTGCTCACCGGCACTGAGCGGTGGATCCACGTGAACGTGCCGAACAACGGCCTCATCGACAACCTCCCGCAAGGCGCGGCCGTCGAGGTACCGGCGTTCGTCGACGGCGACGGCGTCCACCCAAAGGCCGTCGGCGCGATCCCCACGGCCGGTGCGGCCCTCAACCGCACCTACCTGTCGGTGGCAGAGCTCGCCGTCGAGGCAACCCGGACCGGCGATCCCCGCAAGGTTCGCCAGGCGGTTCTGGTCGACGGGAACGCGTCGTCTACTCTGACGCCGCAGCAGATCTGGGATCTCTGCGACGAGATGGTCGCCGCCCACCGAGGCTTGCTGCCTCGCAGCCTAGGAGGCGAGGTGGAGCTCGTGCTCCCGTAGCGCTTGCGGGCGGTCTCGCGCCCTTCGTGACGCGGAGCGACGGTGTCAACGCCGACGTCGTTGCGTCGCGCGAAGCCCGTGGCCAGCGGTCACCGAAGCCCGCCCGACGGCCCCCGCACTGGCCGTCACCCCTCGGCGTCACAACTAGACAGCTACCGACGCCTCAGATCGAGCCGAAGCGCATCGCCCAGATAGGAGCGACCGATGACCGTCCGCCCAACGAGTTCCCGAGCAGTCAGCAGGACAGCTCTGGCCCTCACGGCCGTCCTGACCACGACAAGCTTGGCAGCGTGCGGCGGGGGCTCCAGCACCGGAGCCACCGAGCTCGACACCGAGGCGCCCGTCACGCTGACGTGGTGGACCGGCCAGACCGAGAGCGCGCACGAGCTCCTCCAGGGCCTCGCCCAGGAGTTCACCGAGCTCCACCCGAACGTCAAGGTCGTCGCGGAGCCAGGCGCGTCGACGACCGACGAGCTGCTGCAGAAGGTGTCCGCCGGGTTTGCCGGCGGCACCTACCCGGACATCTCCTACGCGTTCGGCTCGTGGGCGAGCCAGCTCGAGGGATCCGGCCACACCCTCGACTTCACCGAGCAGGTCAAGGACCCCGCGGTGAAGTGGGACGAGCTGCCGGCCGCGGCACGGGAGACGGCGCAGCCGTCGGGCCAGAAGACGATCGGGTTCCCGGCGCTGGTCGACAACATCTCGCTCCTCTACAACAAGACGGTGTTCGACGCCGCCGGCGTCGACTACCCGACCGCGGACTGGACCTGGGACGACCTGCGCGACGCCGCCAAGAAGCTGACGGACAGCACGACACAGACCTACGGCTTCGGGTACTCGGTCTCCGGCACCGAGGAGACGACCTGGCAGTTCTGGCCCCACCTGTGGCAGCGTGGCGGCGCGATCCTCTCGGAGGACCAGAAGACCGCGACGTTCGCGGATCAGGCGGGCGTGGACGCGCTCGAGTTCCTGCGCTCGATGGCGCAGGACGACAAGAGCGTGTACCTCGACCAGACCGACCTCAAGATCGGTCAGCTGTTCGCAGCCGACCGTATCGGCATGGAGACCTCCGGTCCGTGGGTCCTGCACGACTTGCAGGTCGCGGGCACCAACTACGGCGTCACCCAGCTGCCCAGCGTCGACGGCAGCCACCAGACCGTCTCCGGTCCGGACCTCTGGGTAGCGCTCGACCACAAGGACGTCAACCGGGCACACTGGACCTTCGAGTTCCTCAACTGGCTGACTTCGCCCGAGCAGGATCTGCGCTGGAACGTCGCCTACGGCAACCTGCCGCTGCGGGCGTCCGAGCAGGACTCGCCGGAGTTCAAGGCGCAGGTCGAGGCTCTCCCCGGCCTGGACGTCATGGCAGCCAACAGCGCCAACGCGACCACCGCCCGCCCGACCATCCCCGGTTACGTGGGCCTCTCGGAGTCGATCGCCAACGCGATCTCCCGGGTCCTCCAGGGCGAGGGCGACCCAGCCGAAGAGCTCCAGAAGGCTCAGGACGAGGCGAACGCCGCGCTGGCCTCGGTCGGCGAGTAAGGCGTTCGGAGCACCAACAGTGACACATCACGAGAGCACCGCCGTCCGGCGCCTGGCGGACAACCTCCATGGCTGGGCCTTCATCGGCCCAGCCATGATCATCGTCGTCGGACTGTCCATCTTTCCCGCGGTCTGGTCGTTCATCCTGTCCCTCCAGAAGTGGGACGGCTTCTCGGAGCCGAAGCTCGTCGGGACCGGCAACTACGCTCGCCTGGTCAGCGACCAGATGTTCTGGGGAGCGGTGCGGCACACAGCGCTGTACACCTTCCTGTTCGTGCCCGCCTCCGTGCTGGCCGGGCTCCTCTTCGCCGTCGCGCTCAACCGCAAGATCCGTGGCATCGGCTTCTACCGCACTGCGATCTTTGTGCCCTTCGTGGCCTCGGCGGCTTCGACCGGCGTCCTGGCGACGTATCTGTTCAGCCCTCAGTTCGGCCTGGCCAACGACATGCTCCGGCGTCTCGGGCTGCCCCCTCAGGGCTGGCTGGAGGATCCGACGCAGGCGATGCTCGTCATCGCGATCATGTCGCTGTGGGGGCAGGCTGCCTTCACCACGGTGATCTACCTCGCGGCGCTGCAGGACGTCCCCAGCGAGCTGACGGAGGCGGCGAAGATCGACGGTGCCGGGCCGTGGCAGACGTTCTGGCGGATCATCTGGCCACACCTGTCGCCGGTGACCGTGTTCGTCGTCGTCTGGCAGGCGATCGGCGCCCTGCAGCTGTTCGACCTCGTGTACACGACGACCCGCGGCGGACCGCTCGACTCGACCAAGACCATCGTGTACTTCCTGTGGGAGAAGGCGTTCCGGACCCTCGAGTTCGGGTACGGGTCCGCCGCCGCGTACGGGCTCTTCCTCGTGACCCTCACCATCACCATCGGGATCGTCGTGTACTCCCGGCGCAAGAACCTTGAGGCTTTCTGATGGTGGCCGCCACTCTTCAACCGACTCCGGAGCAGGAGGTCGTCGGCGCGCCCAAGATGCCGCGGCGGCGCCGCCGACTACCGTTCAGCGGTTGGCACTTCTTCCTGCTGCCGACGGCCCTGCTGTTCGTGGTCCCGTTCGTGCAGATGGTCGTTGCCTCACTCTCCCCCGCGAAGGAGCTCGTCCAGTTCCCGCGGCCGCTGCTGCCGTCCCACCTGACGCTCGACGGGTTTCAGCAGCTCTTCAGCACCACCCCCGCGCTGCACTGGCTGCTCAACTCGGCGATCGTCGCGCTGAGTGCAATCGTCGCGCAGGGCATCTTGTGCTCGCTCGCGGGCTACGGTTTCGCACGGCTGAAGTTTAAGGGCCGCAACGTGTCGTTCTTCTTCATCCTCGCCACGATCATGATCCCCACGCAGGTCCTCATGGTCCCGACCTACATCGTGTTCGCCCGGCTGGGCCTGCTCGACGGGCTCGGGGCGGCGATCGTGCCGTGGCTGGCCGGCGCGTTCGGCATCTTCCTCATGCGGCAGTTCTTCCTGTCCATCCCCAAGGAGATGGAGGAGGCCGCAGCGCTCGACGGGTGCAGCCGCCTGCAGATCTTCTTCCGGGTGGTGCTGCCGCTGGCCAAGCCGGCCCTCGCGACCCTGGCGATCTTCACGCTGCTCGGCTCGTGGAACGACCTGGTCTGGCCGCTGATCGCGATCAACAACGAGGCGAACTTCACGATCCAGCTCGGCATCGCCAACTTCCAGGGCACGCGTCGCACGCAGTGGGACCTGCTCATGGCCGCCAACGTGGTCGCCACGGCACCGCTGATCATCTTCTTCCTCGCGGCCCAGCGGCAGTTCATCGCCACCATGACGTTCTCAGGAGTCAAGGGCTGACCGGCCCGTCGACGTCTGCTGCTCGCCGATCGCGCAGCCGCCGCGCGCTCGACGCACGTCCGCGGCGAGCAGTCATTGCACTGCACCGCCCGACCTACGGAGGTTCGCAACGTGTCTGGGCTCGAGCTGATCGGGCTGGCGCTCGCCGGACTCGCAGCAGGCTCGATCAACGGTGCGGTCGGCTCCGGCTCCCTCGTGACGCTGCCCCTCCTGCTGGCGCTGGGCCTCGGCCCCGCGTCCGCGGTCACGACGAACACCGTCGCCATGGTGCTCTCGGCGTTCGGGGGTGTCATGGCGTACCGCACGGAGCTGCGCGCGGAGCGAGCGCGGCTGCGGCCCCTGACGGTCGTGTCGACCGTCGGCGGAATCCTCGGGTCCGTGCTCCTGCTCACGACTCCCCCGGGTGCGATCGAGGTCGTCGTGCCCGCCCTCATCGGCTTCGCGCTGCTGCTGGTCGTGTTCCAGCCGCAGATCGCGCGCTGGGTGCGGCGCCGGACGGCTGCGGGCCAGGTCGCGGAGGATCCGTACGGGTCCCTCGCATTACGCGTGTCCATCGCCGGCTGCTCCGTGTACGGCGGCTACTTCGCCGCCGCTCAGGGCGTGCTGCTCCTCGGGGTCCTCGGGGCCTTCACCGGCCAACCCATGGGCCGGATCAACGGAGTCAAGAATCTCCTGACGCTGACCGTGAACGTCACGGCGGCCGTCATGTTCACGGGGGCCTCTTTCACCGGCCACGCGGACGTCGTGTGGCCCGCCACCGCGGCCATCGCGCTTGGTGCCGCGGTCGGCGGCTACGCGGGCGGGCGCGTGGCGAAGGCGGTACCGGCGTGGTTCCTCCGTGCGGTCATCGCGGTCGTCGCCGGGACAGCCCTCGTGCACTCGCTCGTCTGAAGCGCACGCGTCGTACCGCTCGAGCAACCACTGAAGAGGAGATCAGAATGCCCCCTGCGAACCGACAGGCCGTCTTCACGATGACCGTGGACGGCGGCGCGACCGTCGACGTGGACGAGTCGCTCTTCACCCGGGTGTCCCTCGACGGCATCGCCGTCACAGGGTTCGACCCCAGCGAGATCCTGTTCGTCAACGGAACGGCGGTCGAGGAGTTCACCCTCTTAGGACACGAGACGCTGGCGATCGACGACACGGCCCACGGCCCGGGCGTCCGGTCGACCCTGCACGGCGACTCGCCTGCTGGGGTCCGCAAGACGGTCGTTCTGACGTCGTACGAACGGCTGCCCGGGATGGTCGTCCTCGAGGTGGCGTTCGCGAACACCACCGCCGAGCCCGTGCAGGTCACCGGGTGGCGTACTGCCGCCCATGAGCTCCTCGAGGCGCCCGGCGGCTTCTTCACGTTCTCGGGAACGACCTACACGGACCGCCGCGACTGGGTGCACCGCGTCACCGACACGTTCGCCCAGGCCAACTCGCTGGGGATGGATTCTTCCGACTACGGCGGCGGCACCCCCGTCGCGACCGTCTGGCACCGCGACGTGGGCCTGTCCGTCGGGCACCTCGAGCCGATCGCACGAGCCCTGAGCCTCCCCGTCCGCAGGACGCCCGCGGGCGTCGGCATCGCGGTCGAGGACGACAGCGACCGTGTGCTCTCTCCGGGCGACGAGCTGGTCACCGACACCACCTTCCTCGTGGTGCACCGGGGCGACCACTTCGTGCCGCTGCAGCGCTACCGCGACTACCTCGCACCCCTCGGGCTGCGCGCCCCGACGGCGCCGGCGTCGGCCCTCGAGCCGGTCTGGTGCGCATGGGGCTACGAGCGCGACTTCACCGTCGAGGAGGTCCTCGCGACACTGCCCAAGGTCGTCGAGGTCGGCCTGCGGTGGGCCGTGCTCGACGACGGCTGGCAGACCAACGAGGGCGACTGGGAGCTCGACCCCGGGAAGTTCCCACGCGGCGACGAGGACATGCGGAACCTCACCGCGCAGATCCGCGCGCACGGGCTGCGCCCGCGCCTGTGGTGGGCGCCGCTTGCGGCCGACCCGATGAGCGACGTCTACCTGCAGCACCCGGACATGCTCCTGCTCGGCCCCGGTGGCCGGCCGCAGGAGGTGACCTGGTGGGACGACTTCACGATGTGCCCCGCGTACCAGCCGACGATCGACCACTTCGTGGCACAGGCGAGAAGGTTCGTCACGGACTGGGGGTTCGAGGGGCTCAAGCTTGACGGCCAGCATCTCAATGCCGTCGGTCCGTGCCACAACCCCGCGCACGGACACACCCGCCCGGAGGAGTCCACGGAGGGCCTGGCCCTCTTCTGGAAGGCGATCCATGACGCCGTCCATACCGCTCGTGCGGATGCGATTGTCGAGTTCTGTCCCTGTGGCACGGCGCTCGACTTTCACAACCTGCCGTACGTCGACCAGTACCCATCGGCGGATCCGCTGTCCTCCTACCAGGTCCGCTCCAAGGGCAAGTCCGTCAAGGCGCTCATGGGCGCCGGGTCCAGCTTCGCAGGCGACCACGTCGAGCTGAGCGACGGCCATGACGACTTCGCATCCAGCTACGGCGTCGGCGCAGTCCTGTCGACGAAGTTCACCTACCCCGCGGGGCCCGACACGGAGACCGTCCTCACACCGGAGAAGGAGGAACTCTGGAAGAAGTGGATCGGTCTGTACCGTCGATCCTGGCTCTCGACCGGCGAGTATCGCGGTGAGCTCTACGACATCGGTTTCGACGTACCTGAGGGCCACGCCATCGCGAAGTGCGCCACCATGCACTACGCGTTCTTCGCCGACGACTGGAGCGGTGCCGTCGATCTCCGTGGCCTTGGCCCGGGCACCTACCGTCTGACGGATCCGTTCAGCGAGACAGATCTCGGCGTGGCCAGCGCGGCGGAACCTGCCGTCGACCTGACGTTCACGCGATTCCAGCTCGTCGTCGCGGAGCCGATGTGAGCCACGCACAGGTCACGCTCGGATGCGTCGTCACACCCGACCTGCATCCGCGTGAGTTCCTGGACGTGGCGCAGGCGGCCGAGACGGGCGGACTCGAGGAGCTCTGGCTCTGGGAAGACTGTCTCAAGCAGTCGGCTGTCGCCACCACGGGCGCGATCCTCAGTGCCACCAGGCAGCTCGGGGTCGGGATCGGACTCCTGCCGGTACCGCTGCGCAACGCAGCCTTGAGCGCGATGGAGTTCGCGACGTTGGCGGAGATGTTCCCCGGCCGGCTCATCGCTGGCCTCGGGCACGGTGTCCAAGAGTGGATGGAAGACGTCGGTGCCGGTGCCGCGTCGCCGCTAACCCTGCTCGAGGAGCACGTCGTTGCCGTCCGCGCCCTCCTGGGGGGCGAGCGGATCTCGTGCGACGGACGCTACGTCCAACTGAAAGAGGCGGCACTTGCGTGGCCTCCGGCAGCCAGGCCGCCTGTCTACGTCGGCGGGCGGGGACCGAAGACTCTCCGGCTTGCCGGGGCGGTCGGCGATGGCGTAATCCTCGCACTCGGCACCAGTCCAGACGAGCTCAGAGCTGGCCTGGAGATCGTCGCCGAGACACGGGCTGCGGCTCGGCGCGACGAGGCCTTTGGCGTCTGCGTCTATGTCGGTCTCGACAGGCTCGTACGCGGCGGGGGTGCCCGCGCTACTGCCGAGTACCTGACCGGATGGGTCGACGCCGGCGCGACGACCGTCGGTGTCGTGCCCGTCGGCACCGACGGCGAACCAGAGATGAACGAGGTGGCCGAGATAGCCGCATGGCTCGGAGCGTCCGTCCGCCCCCTCTTGACGTCCCACACCCAAGGGCCGAGCAGTCGCGTTCACACGAGAATCCGATAGGCCCAATGGAAGGACTCGGGTCCCGTGCCCATCGCACCGCGCTACGTGGCCGACGAGCGTCGCTACGACTTCAGTCCGCTCACCGTGCGGACGACGAGGATCCCCGTGAGGATCCGTGCAGCGACCGCGCCCACCACGTGACCGCTATGGTCGTCCCGGGCAAGGCCCCCGACCAAGGGCGAGAGCAGCTGCACGGTCACGGTCGTCAGGCCCACCACCGCCAGGGCCACCAGCAGGGCAGGTCACGCGCCCAGATGCCACGGTAGTCCAGTGACGGGAGCACCCCAACAAACCTGGTTCGAGTCCGGTCACCCTCCCACGCACGGTATGACTCCCACGCGGCCTCGCGGCGACCGTCAATGCAGAAGGCGTGGCGACGGCCGCCAGCTCATCGAAGGGACCGAACTCCCCCGGTGCTACGACCGTCCCGTCCACCTGCGCCACCCGGGCGCATCGACGACCACCGTGTGCGCAGCGGGCGCTAGCCCGGCAGGTGACCCTTCGTGACGCTGGTTGGCGCTCACGCGACGTGGTGATGGCGACGGCATGCGCGCGCCCCGATCGAACGTCGGCGCGTTGCCGACTCAATCGTCGTCGGGCCTGACGCACCTCCGGCCGACCCCTTGACGCAACGCGAACGCGGCAGCGTGCTCACCAGCCGGGGACTCAGACACGGCCCCTGGAACCCCGTTTCGCCCCCGCTTGTCGGCGTCCGCCGCCGTCCGCGACGACGGGGCCCAAAGTTAGGGTCCAGCAGGATTGCCAAGCATGATCAAAGCCCCACCGGAATCGCTTCCGATGAGGCTCTGACCTGCACTGCTACACGTCGGGATGACAGGATTTGAACCTGCGACCCCTTGACCCCCAGTCAAGTGCGCTACCAAGCTGCGCCACATCCCGTACGGCTCGCCGAGCCGCCGTCACTCTACCTCAGCGCCTCCGGGCAGTGACGGAGCCGGCTGCGCGCCTCAGGCCAGGCCGTGCCGGGCCCGGCTCGCCTGCTCCTGCGAGCGGAACAGACCGAACCGTGGCAGGTACTTGTCCCAGTCGATGATGTGGGAGTCGATCTCCGGTCCGTCGATGCAGGCGTGCTTGCGGACCAGCTTCCCGTCGATG